>Ga0157363_1000780_pt1 | contig 25134 bp, 18 predicted proteins | sample AttsexASBM1_FD_111477 | JGI IMG/M metagenome (GOLD analysis project Ga0157363, IMG submission 111477) | Fungus gardens microbial communities from leaf cutter ant in Ribeirão Preto, State of São Paulo, Brazil - Atta sexdens ASBM1 | ecosystem: Host-associated > Fungi > Mycelium > Unclassified ... | reverse complement strand
GGGTTAAATTAAAAAACTATTTTTTTTTTTTTTTGGGGGGGGGTTTTCGGGGGAACAAGAATAAAAAGAAATAAAAAAATAAATAAACCACCCAATATTAAAAATATAAATATATAAAAAAAAAAAAAAAAAAAAATATGTGTGTATATATATATATATATATATATATATATATATATATACACACATGCATATGTATATATATTTGTATATGTATATATATTTGTATATGTATTATATATCTATATGTATATAATATTAAATCGTTCAACGATTTGTCATTTCAATAGAATACGTGAAAATGACTAGATTCGATTCTTTAATGCTTCAGTACTGAAAAAAGTTAAAAGTTTAATACACGTACATACATGCATCGATAGTATATCGGATTATTGCACGCATATTAAATTCAAGTTTGTAAAGTACGAACTTTAGCCAAAAAGTTAGCTTTACACTGAGCAACTCTTGGTCGTACCTTTTTTCGTTTTTTTTTCCGTAGGAAGAAAAAATTTCATCTAGAGCAAAAAGTCTTTCGCTAAACACTCTGCTGATTATCGGTCAATCTACAAAGCGTTTCTATATTCCTTTATGGCAGCCTATAACGAGTAAAATTAGCATATACAGACAGTATTCTACCGAAAATCGTACAGTTTATACTCATTCGTCGTCGCTATCCTATTACATGCTATATATGCACGAGACTGTCGTAATCGATCAGTACCAGTAAAGAAAACATTGATCACTCGTTATCAATAAGTCTTATAACTGGTATATAGTATCGAAATTTTTAATGCGTTTCAAAGTACTAAAGTTCATCAATTTTTATTTCGGTAACATATTTTGCGATCTACTGTCTCCGAGAATGATCCGCGTCTTTCGATCCTTCCCCAGTATCGTTCGTATCTCTCGAATGATCCTTGGAATTTCTATCTTTGAAATCGCGAGAATGATAATAATGATTGCTGTCTCTTCGCGATGCTTGACCTCTGTACTTGCGATTGCTGCCGTCGCGACCATAATTGCGGTATTCACGTGATCGATAAGACAGTGATTCGAAACTAGCCGCTTCCGCTGATTTCACACTACCATTCTGGAGTTGCGGTAAAACGGTCGAGTCTGTATCTGCATGATGATCTTGCTTCTCGTGCCGATTCGTGCTGTATCTGTAATAATTCACACAGTTTTTATATATCTTATCCTTTAATGTCTCGTAACTCCTTAGACTTTTCAAATATCTTGAGACTTTCATAATAGATTTTAAAAAGTTATAGAATCAAATTCTGTAAGCTGTACCTCGGTGATCTACGATGCCAATAGCTCGGTATTGGTAATGGTGGAAATTTACGAGAATTCTGTTCCTGTGTCGTACTCGTGGGCGAACCACGATTGTAATGGCTATTATTACCATCACGGGAGCGCCCACCTCTGCTTGTACTAGCATTGTTTGCTGAAGAAGCTGCACGTAGTGAAGCTATTTCCTTCTTTTGATCCATATTTTCCTTGTGTAACCGTTTCACCATCGCGTATGATTCCTCCAAAAGTACAACTAAGCTCGCTTGTACGGGATCTCCGACTTGAATTCCAACGTCCGCTACTTCGATTTTGTTCTTCTGATCTTCTGTTACATCCAATCTTCTACAGAATAAAGGAAAGAAACGTTAGCTTACTATCACGACGTTTATGTAATATATTTTCGTATAAAACTAACTTTTTTTGCTGCTCTATAATATTCGACAAGTACTGGTTATGTGTTTTTGCCTCTTGCAATGACACCTTAATGTCTTGTAAATCTTTCTCCAAAAGTTCCACTTGCAGAGGTGTTACATTGACACATATTGGGCTACCCTGTAAATTTAAATCAAAATTGAAATCTATATCGATGCTCAAAATACATTTTCTGAATGAAAAGTGATATCAAAGACATAAATATTATAAATGCTCATAATAATATTATGTCGTAAATACCTTTGATTTCGCAAACCCATTTCCATTATCTTCGGGTGAAGAAGGACTGCTAGCCGCACCATAAGGTGCTCTTTTGGAAAATACTAATTGAAATTGCAGATCTGCAGAGATTTATAAAATGGATTAGAAATAAGATACTCAAGGAAAGAGTAGATATATTTTTGTTACCTCGGTTTCTTTGACGTAAACATTCTATTTCTTGATGTAAGGCAATCAAAGTTGTCTGATGTTGTTCCTGTAAAAATTTCATGTTCTGTTCCAGTTGCATGACTCTATCTACATTTAGACCTTGATGCCTAACATGTGCGAATCCATCGTTTCTCTCAGTTAAAGAAACCAGATCAGGTGGTGCTTTCTTTCCCTATAAGAACAATTATACAAGGCTTACAATTCAAATTTGGAACCTTTTTCTCTTTTATTTAAATAAATGGTCAAACAAAAATATAATCTCATCTATGAATTTACAGTATGTACAAGATTTATGCAAAACACATAACACATAAAGACATGGATATATTTTGATTAAATTAAAGAGCAATATTTAACACATTGTGCTATAATATTTAATAAGAATATAAGATGACTCACTTGAGGAAAGGGCACTGTTGGTAGTTTCATTAGCACTTTAGATGTCATCCCGAAGTTATCGATCAATATCAATTAGAAATTAATTGTCAATCCCTAATTGCTTCGCTCTTATCTATTTTTATAGTATTTATTGTTTTTTCTAACGATTCAAGAAATATCACGCGTTCAAACCACCATCAACACGATCTTGTGATTCAAACTTGTTAGCGCAAATGCTTCTTTAAGTGTTCTATCGTAGGTAATCTGAAGAAATACATAATTTCACAATTATATCATTTGCAACAAATATAAAAATCTAAATCTTGCTAAAACTACGAAAATCCAGTTAACACTTGCGACCACATTGCAGAGACATTTGTGCTGTTTCTCGAAAACATAAATCTAAGGAGCCATTTCATTATTTGTTTTGCAAGTAAGTAAGTGAAGGAAGGAGATGAAGAAACGTAATAGCTATTAATCAAGCGTTACTGTGTAACTATCTATTTTTAAATCGAACACATCGCAAAATCAACAAAAATATACTTTCTTTTTAATGTGACTGCCAAAAAGAAAGCATGGATAATCGTAGGATTTAAAAACATTTTCTTCGGAGCCTACAACTTATACAACGCCATGTCCAGTGGGAGTCTACTTAAATGATACCGAGAAACAATTCGATTGCGAGATAATTAGTAAGAATATCGACACACCGCGTAAAGACTATCGTTAAATGCGTATCCGAGAAAATTAATCTCATGTCAATCGGGCCACCTTACCGAGTATACTCGAACTCGAGCTTGCGGGAAGCATTCGCAGGACGAGAAGCGGATAAATTACGGAGTAAGCGAGATCCGAGGGTTGAACCGGTTGAATGAGAACGTCCTGCGCGCGCAGCGTCGCATCATCATGTCGTCGCCGATTGGCCAGGAACGTTCAAACGTGACGTGTCGGGAGCGCGAGACTCGAACGTTCCTCGACGCGATTTCGTTGTAACTATTATTTTCCTCGTAAACACGACAGATGCGACCAGGGGAGAATTCGAGAGCTTGACTGACTGATGTACAATTTTACCTTCCGCTCACGTTTTCATGCCGTCGTGAAGAATCGCGAATCAATTTCACGTTCGCCATTCGAATCCCGCGCGCTTTTCACAATCGACGAGTAGTCGGCTTATCGCAGGGATGCTCAGCCGCTCTCTCGCGTTGCTTCTCCATTTCGTTCCGAAGGCCGTTTCTCATCGCGATGAGACGGACTCGCCTAAATTTAAGCGAGGGCGCATAATTATCTGTGAGACGTTCGCATCAGTGATGTATCCGTTTGAGTGAAACGGATGGAAAGTTCACTTTTTGAGAGCATTCCACTTGACGCTCGTAACCACTCGCAACGCTTATAAATAATTTCATCCTTGTTGTTCATCGATTGTTAAACAAGAACAAATAATATTCAAGAGCGATACAAGCGCTAAATGGAACCTTCGTCGAGGTTCGCGTGGAGGCCGAGCGTTGAGCACCACTGACGATTACACTCCGTGATGAACGGGGTGTAACCCCGCGCCGCCGAATCGTACGTATTGATCCGCGGCGCGTGGCCGCGCCCATGCCTTTCCCGATCGTATCTCACGTAGCCAGCACGCTTTTCAACGCGCGACGATAAAAATCCACAAGGTTCGACGTTTAATTGCCTCTCGTCCTGCGAAAAATATTAATTTTTTTCCAGAGCGCTTCGATTCAACTCATTCAACTTGGCTGCGTTTAGAAGTTTCATCCGAGAGCGATCAGGTAGCATTTTGTTCTTGTTTAACAGTGAATAACAAGGAGATAAAATGATACCTGCATTCGGATAAAGTCGGTTTCTGAACATGGTCCTTAATTGGGTTCGTTACGAGATTTCGATTTGAAATTCGTTCGAAATTCGAATCGCCATTTTTTTCCCCCTCGAGAGATTATTGAGAAAAAAGTTTTGATCGAGCGTCTGAATTATTGTAAAGCCAGTTCATTAATTTCAAGTCGATCGCAAGATTGTTGCGTCAGCCAATCTGAAGCTTGCATTTTGAAATCAACACTTCATATTGGCTGTCGCAACAAACTTGCGATCGGCTTGCAACTAATGTAGAATCGGTTTAAAAACGCTTCATATATCGATGTCAAAGTACGATCGATGTACATATATAACGATTCGGTAATTCTCTTCATCGGTTCGGATTTCCGTTTGCGTTTCATTGGGGGATATCGATTGAGTATCGTTGGAACGATGACCTTGAACTCACTCTGAGAATCCAACAAAAAGGAGAGACATCGATTGATTCGTGTCACGCCAATTTCAGCCTGTACGAACCGGACGAGGAACTCGCATTCCCAGGTCCTTCGCCCAGGTCCTTTCCCATGCAAGGAGTCGTACCATCGGCGTCCCATTTTTTAAAATCGTACTTCCCCCTTTTATATCCATTGTTTATGGCACGTCCGAGGGGACGCGAGTGAACGCGGACCCCTCGGAGTATCGGACATAACCAAGGGACAGGATGTCACTCCTCTTGAATCCCGTAGAACTCGTTCACTTGAACAACGATGAGACGGAGGATTCGAACTTTTCTGGAAATGAGAACGATGATTATAACTTTAAGGTAGATTCTGCAGTTATCTCGGGATAACATTTAACGTTTCGTATTTATATTCCCTCCTCCCTCTCCCCCTCATTAAGCAAAATAGTGGAATAGTAAACTATTCCGGTAAACATTTCAGTAACAAAACATCAATGTTATATATTATAATTGTTATTTATGTTTCAGTGAATTCTCTCAGTCACTTGCATTATACACTAGATTAGTGCATATTAAAAGCTATACATGAAATTAGCAAATTAAATATAGAAGCATATAAATATTTTAAACAATATCCTATAATAATAACAGTGTTAATATAATATCCTATAATAATCACATTGTTTAATATATTAGTATTATTTCAATGATCAAAATTGATTATATATTATACTGCATTTCCTTTTATAAAGCTATTTAATGTGCAATAATCCAATGCTAATGACTGAAGATTTATTACTCAATTAATATAACATCAATTTCTAGTATATATCACATTATAATTTTACATTGAACAATGTAACTGTTATGTATATTATACATTATATTATATTTATATTGTTGCATATGAAATTATAACATTGATATTATATTAATGGTTGTTTACTGGGATATTTTAAAAGTTGAGTGTTTATATTAATATCAATAGATAAGAATTATATAAACATTACAGGATGTTAAATCCATATATTTTTTAAAGTATATACTAACTGTTTATTTATAAATTCAAAATCATGACAGATTGATATCATCCCCATTAAACTCAAGTTCTACTATAAAATTTACTGATATAATCTGACAGTAGATTGCTAACAAAAACCAAATAGAAGATCTGTCTTCATAATAATATACATATATTATAAATTATTATAGAATAATTATGATAGCTAATTCTGTTCAAGTTTTGCAGTTAATCTGCCATCATATTCTATTATTTTTTTATTGATATTTTACCAAGAAAATTTGTAATAATTTCAATAGATTTGAGAGCCATTTCATAAATTTTAATTTTACCACTGATAAATGAAATAAAAAATCTGTTCTTTTCTGTTAAAGTACGTACCTACAAATCATTTCAAGTACATAATAAAAGACGTACGCAGACAGAGATGTCGGGAGCAAGAGGAAAATGTGTGGACATCATTTGTCAGACAACAAGAACTGAATGGTTACAACAAAAATGGCATCCACTCATCCGTTCAGAGCATCAAACAACTATTGGACGAAGGTATGAGGGAGGCGAATAAAGAACTTAAGAAATTAGAGACAAATATTTTACCTGATGAAGTAAAGAAAGAATATGATAAAATTGGAAACAATCAGAAAAGGAAGCCGAAGGTAAGCGAATTTTCTATGAAAATAATATCATGAGAAGACTGATTGATTAAATTGCTAAAGCTCATATAATAATAGGTAAATAATATCAGGGATTCGACTTCGAAGAAAGTGCCCATTATGAAAGATACAGGGACAGGTAGTACCAATTTGTTGCTTACAATTCCTGAAGAAGATAATGCTCCAGCTTATGAGAGGAGGCATCAGTCTGAGGATTTCAAGTCATATGCTAGAAAGTCTCACTCTGATCATGTAATACCGCGAAAGAAGCAATCTTCGAGGCAGCTGCATCATGCGACTAACGGCACCGAATACAATTCCACTCCTGAAAGTAGCGCACGCCATGATATTACAGATGGAGTCATTTATGTACGACCAGATCCGTTTACTATGCACAAAATTTTGACGATGCAAAGGAAAGTCTGTGATTTATTGGATGAAATAGCGTTCAGACTGGGAAATATCTCGGCGCCGGATGGGATTAAAGATCTACAGAGGCGGCAGCAGTGCGTCGCCGAATTTATTGTTCGATTCTCGAGAAACTATCTATATGATCTTAATAGATACGTCAAGGATATTCAAAGGCATATGTGCGTTATTTCACCACGCGCGACAATAAGGCCGAATCATAGAAATCTGGGACTTCACATGCACGCCATTGAGCATAAATTTCTTGCTGCTCATCAATTGTTGTTGCACGCATTGGTCGCCTATTGTAAACACGTTCCCAGTTCTATTCCCAAAGGACATTCTGGAAAGTTTAGAGAGATACTACAAGTGATCCTCGATCTGAAAACTATGTGTGATAGACTCCACTTAAACTATTTCGAATCGGGGGACACTGATATTTTGTCGTTGGTAATATTATTTTAATATAAATTTTTTTGATAACTGATGATTGATTGCATCTTTTTCATTTTACAAAAATACAAAAGGCATTATATTCAAATTTGCATAGAAGTTTTCTCTTTAATTGCAGGGAAAGGAAATTGAAAGCAAATGCAATACCGTTTTGTCAAAATTCAAGCTGTATGCGGATAATGATTTTTTAGATACTAATAAAACTTCATCAATAGCCTCCATTACTCCACATTCAACGAATAAAAAACGACTCAATCGCAGACAATTATCTAATCGGTTGAGTATGTACAGCGCGAATACCAAAATTTCCAAAAATATTTCTAAACCCAAAACAAGTATGTAAAATCATTTTATATATTAATAAGTTAAATATATATTTGCGTATGTTATTTTAACTTGTAAGCTATAAGCATTATCTTTTAGATTATCATCAAAAAGATAAAAAATATAATATAATAAATGTTAAAAGAATCTCTAACGAGCCAATATTGGATCAACCATATCCTAGTCCTGTAACATCTACTAAAACATCTATTAAAGATGCAAATCAAACAGGCGTTAGAAAACATAGAACATTCGCAAAAGAAGAGGATATAAAAACTATGATGGATATATTACCCATAGATTCAGATGTAAACAATTTACTATTTACACGCACAACAAATACGAGATAGATTTATTATAACATTAATGTTCAAATATGTTGTTTCAAGATATTTATTATTGTCTATTTTACAGGATAGTAACCTTGAAACGCAAGAAAAGCATAATAATGCAACGCTCACAAGAAAAATATCTAAAGCGCCAAGAAAATATTCTAGCAAGTCGCAAAATCAAAAACAATTAGAAACGATAGAAAATATTGTCAAGAATACGTCCACAAATAACGATGATGAATCCATGAAAAGAGAGCCGATGATTACAAAAGAACATTTATCTAACTTGGTGCCAGTTATAGCAGACTTCATGTCTTTTGTTTCTAATAAGGTGAATTGTAGTAATGTTACATAAATTATCTCTTCTAAAATAAAAAACAATAAGATTATTTAATTACCTTGGTAATTACAATGTATTGTAAACATTAAAAAATTTATACGTAGCAAAATGAATCAAAGGCAAGACCAGCTTATTCTAAAACTATGACGAAGACACTAATGAAATTTCTACAAAAATATCAATTGCCTAAAAGCATGAACGCAAAAATCAATGTGACAAGCTGTGACATATGTTATTCAGACAGTGAATATGTTAAAACAAACAGGTATGAATAGACACATATTTTATAAATATACTTTTCCTCGTTTTTTACGTTTGATAGCTAAAGAAATTAGGTTCTAGTTAATATTTTATTTTTAAAGAACTTTAACTGAAAGACGGAAAAATGGCGAAAATATGCAATTGATTTGTATGTCATCGATAGAAGATGCATCAAAAGTATCTCGCTATTGCGATGCATCATGCCAAGCGGATTATGAGAGCTTAATGGACTTGCCAGATTTTGAAGCAAAGGTAAATTGTACAACAGTGAAAATAGTTAAAATATATCTTGAGAATCAAAATGTAAAATTATGATGATTAATATTATATAATAGATAAAGGAAGGAAAATTTAAGATAGATTCGCTAAATAATATCGAGCTTGATGTTTCCGAGGAAACTGAGATGAATTTTTTGAAATATAAATGCGAATATCAGCAATTGATGCAATCGATTCCAATGTACTCTAGCAATACACAAAATAAACCATGGGACATTGTCGCTTGGTAAATATAATACTACTACTTTGTAAATATAATACTAAACTTTATTCTCTAATTTATTTACAACGAATGCATTTACAACGAATGATATTATTGCAGGATATCTGATAAGCTCGTAGATGAGTTGATAATAGAAATAGCAAAGGAGCTGCAAATAGATGACGTCATACAGAAGCTTTTCGAGTTAGAATTCCAAGAATTTTAACATTAATTGACGTTGTTTCTTTGTCAAATCGGAGAAACGCATAAAAAGAAATATAAGAAACTTTACTTTAAATTTGAGAGATTTTATATTATAAATTGCTAATTTTGGAAAAATATAGTATTATAATTTTTTTAAATTATCTCCCATTTTTTTTCATTGAATAGAGCAGATATTTTTTTGAAATGCTTTTAAATATGAATACACATTGAAATGCTATATCACTATACTAATACTAAAAATATATCTGTTCGATTTGCCGTCAGCAAATTAGAATATTTGTGGTAGATATCAATTATGTCTACATTAAATATATTTTACCAGTAGAACTTATCAACATAATCTGACAGAAGATTAACAGTAGAAACTAACAAATCAGATAAAATCTGTTATTTCATATTTGAGAATGGAATATATCCTACTATCATTTTGCTGATAAAATTTGCAGTTACTCGCAAAATCTGTTTGTAACAGATTCAGTTTTTATATAAGATTTTTAAAATTTTTAATCCATAATTATATATAATAAATCGAAAATAATTATGCCAAACAATCCTTAAGTTTTTATACAAAATGATCCTTCTTAAGTTTTTCCATGAAAAGAATCTTAATATTATTAAACAATTTGTTGATAAAGTAAAGTTAATTTTGCATGTTTTGTATACATACGTAACAAGTGCGTAATGTTGTCAGCTGATTCATTATAAAAAGAAACGCCGGCTCGGCCGGCCATTATCGCGCATGTCTCACATATAGAACATATCAAAGAGGAGAGGATCTTCTTTAATACATAATATATATATATATATATACGTACAATTTTTGCGAATTCTGAAGAGTGGTATACATCATTTTTAATGTCATGCTATATCAAAATACAATTATACATACATGTTTTATACATCGTACAGACGTTCAATTAATTTTGATAAATCACAATGAGCCGACAAGTTGTTTTGAAACTATACAAGGACATTCTGAGATATGGCGAAACTTTAAAGTTTACGAACAAAAAGTACTTTCGATACAGAATCCAGACTGCTTTCAGAATTAATAAAGATCTGTCTGATGAGACGGCGATAAACTTCCAATTGCAGGTAATCACGCTGTTGAGGCACGAATATCGTTTATAACCTCATTGTTTCTAACCTATAAATCACTGTTGCAATATTTCTTTTAAAAATATTACGTTGAATAATCCTGGAATTGAAAGCAATATATTTTAATCTAGAGAAAAAGTTTCAACATGTATGGAATTGTATTCAACATATAAGAACAAGATCGATTTGTTATATTCATATATATATATATATATAATTCTTTTGAAATAAATATTTGCCTTGTTTTTATTTATATATTAAAGATATATTTTTACACAATATATATAATTTTTTAAATACATATAAATATCTAATTTTTTTCAATTTAAAGTTTAAATTTTTGCGATGTTAGTAAAAGTTTTCCATTGATTCAGAATTAATTAATTTCTTTATTTCTTCTTTCACAGAAAGGTATGAAATTCTTGGAAGCTAAGAAAGTGGTTTAAATCATCATTGGGTTTATTACAAGAGAGACATTTTATGAAAACAGAAGATGTTGATCAAGTCTGTATTGACTTGTCTAAAAGTTCCCAATAGCATTTCTTCTCTAGCCAGCTGCAACAAATTCCTCTTGTTAGGCATTATATTTAATTATTTCGAAAGCATACAAGTCCGCAAAAAGTCATTTAAACGTTATCTTGATTACTCGAACGTTCCTAAGCTGGATGAGGCCGATCTGGAGGAGCAATTCATCCGAGGTAGTGGTCCAGGTGGCCAAGCGACGAATAAGACGAACAATGCGGTCCTATTGAAGCACAAGCCTACGGGACTTGTCGTCAAGTGCCATGAGACAAGGAGCCAGTGGGACAACAAGAAACGTGCGCGTGAAATCTTGATGACAAAGCTTGACAACTTGCTGAACAAGGAATGCTCCATTGAAGCCCAGATACATGCTCTTGAGAAAAAACAGCAAACGCGAAAAGAATATAAGAGGAAAAAACTAAACGAAATGAAGAAAGCGTTTCGGGAACGTGAAGGCTTGACGTGATACGAGATTGTTCTATGTACATTTCTTCTAAAATGTAAATTAATTTAAGGAATAAATAAAATTATATGAAGAGATAATTTTTAAAGCACTAAAGAGATCCAACTTATAAATGTTAACTATAATTGAATCTATCAGGTAAATAAATTTATAATTACCTAAACTTTGTTTTCAAAAATACAAAAGCTCCATTTTATTTTTAAACTTTAAGTAGTTAATTGTGCTATATAATCTTTATTATTAACTGATTAGATTAATCGTCTAAACTATAACTAAGATAAAGAACACTAAACTTGAAATAAAATCAGTCTATTGAACTTGTTGATCAATCATATATAGACTTGTATAATTTAACTTGCACTCTCTCTCTCCCCCCCTCCCTCCCTCCCCCTCTCTCTCTCTCTAAGGGAGACATGGAATTAAAAAAGGTGCAATGAAATGATTTTTAATGGAAAATTTGTATATCTTTAATAATAATTTCTCTTTCTGAACTCATGAGCGGCTTACAGCAATTCTGCTTGAAATAATGTATTTGGATATACTGGAGAATTGAAAATATAGAATATTATCTTTAATAATATACACAATATAACGGAACATATGTGTGCGTGTCTATGTGTATGTATACGTGTGTTTGTGTGTGTGTGTGTATGTGTGTGTGTACATCTGTAATTACAATGTTACAAAGCCGTATGCAGTCTTGCGCACTCTAAAATATAACATACTCTAAATAAAAATAATTCTTAATCATGATCTGAATGAAACGACTGTCATCAAAGTGGTTCACAATTTTCGTTTGTATGAAACGACGAGAAAGAAAAAAGAAATAGAAAATAAGGAACGACATAGTACTAGTAAAAAAGATGTAACTGTTCTGTCTCTGAGAACACAATGACCGCATCTAAAGTATGTACACAGTAGGATATACCGCGGGTGGGGAGTGTTAAAACTAACCACCTGAAAGAACGTCACTAAGTAGAATGGTATCACTAAAGAGAGAGAATATATATATATATATATATATATATATATGTGTGTGTGTGTGTGTGTGTGTGTGTGTGTGTGTGTATACATATATATATATAATACTATGATGCATGTTAAATACTATTCTACGTACACAAATAATATTTTTATACACAATGTACACATCGGTAGAACGAGATATCGAATCGTGAGATCGATAAATGACCACCGTTGAAATCTAAGCCGAAATACAGCCTCTTTCTTCTTCGCCTTCTTCGTTTTCCAGGTTTTCAGCTGTTCTTCAACCACCGCCCAAAGTGCCCGCGGCCAGACTTGACACGCTTCTTCGGTGGCTTGGGATTCGATCGCGAGCCGACAGAACTTCTCAACCGTCTATTACTCGCCACCGTCACCGTCGACAGTATACCGTGATCTATGTCTATTTGATCGTCGATCTTCATCATTCGTACGACTGGTTGAAACTCGATGCTAGAACGACGTTGCTCAAGCTCGCTGGACGATATTATCGATGGACTGATGCGTTCCGACAAGGCGCATTGATCTATCGATGGGTTGGACGATTCCTGGATGTTATCTGACGATGAAATGGCTTCACTTTTACGCTTTACGCTGCCGCGCACCCCAGAGCTTGGTGGCTGTTTCTTGTTACACGACGTAATACTCAAGTAGGCATCCTTTTTACAATTCTCGTCCTCGTATATCATCCCGACGCGATTGGACGACAAATTGGCATTGTTGCGGGTGACGGTCGTTCTCGATTGACGTTTTTTAGAGTAAATCCGCTTTCGCGAGCCTATCCGACCACGCCTCGTTGTGGCGAATACGATACCGTGACGACGTTTCAACAATTCCCCCGTGTCGGACGAGTTCTCCTCACAATTGCCGCCGCGCAGCTGCCGCTTCGGCAGCGATAACTCAGAATTAGAATTGTGGTGTTTCTTAGGAACTATACCGGTCTCCTCTTTTCTACACTGTAACTGCAGATTGTCCTGATTCTCGATCTCCGTGTCCCGTAATTCACAGCTATCAACACTAGTAACGGTGACATGCTCGCGTTGTCGTTGCTTTTTAATAGGCGATTTCGCGATCAAGTTCTCGGTGATCGTATTGACATCCTTTCTGCTTAACAAATTCTTCTGGTTCTCGTGATTCTCATCGTTGCCTGAATCATTCTCCAAGACCTCCTTAATTTCCGATAAATCTTTTCTACATGGATAATCTTTGTTCGACAGATGAGTTTTATTCGTTCCATCACAGGCATTTTCCGAGACGGACTCCTTATAGTTGTCCGTACTCGCTGATAGGCCCGTATTGTCATTACTGACAGCCTCTATGTTTTTGTCCTTTTTCGCGAATGTCTCGTGATACGATTTTTTAGATGTAGTGCAGGTTTCCAGCGAAGCGTTGTCATCATTTTTCTGACTGATACCTAATCGTTCTGCAACCATCGGTAATGCGTTGTTCGTCGACGTTGTTACCGCGTGAGAATCTATCTTTTCTGTGCTCAACGTGTGACGTCTAGAAAAATCAGGATAGAACTTCTTCTCCGTCAATGATTCCTGGTCGCAATCCGTCAATATTTTGCTGTTTAGTTGTATTTTCTTTTTCATCTTGTTACCGACCGGCCAACCGGTCCGATTTTTTCTTCGTTTCCGTCGTTTCAACGGAATGTCCACGTTTACCTCACCACATTCTGAACTAGCACACGATGAATTATTTTCCAGACAGTTGGTAATGTCTTGACAGTTGTCGAGCAATTCCAGTAGATTCGGCGGTGCACCCTTTGGTAAGTTCGTTTGACAAAAACCATCAGCTTGCGCCAAGTCGACATCGGGTTCAAACGAGTCGTCCAACTCGGTCATACCTTTCGCGCACAACATCTCGTCGATCGTCTTCGCAATCTCTTTTATCTCTTCGTCCACGTCCAATTTGAGATCTGGTTTTTGTTCAAGCTTGGGTGTATTTATGCGCGATCTGACAGGCGACGATTCTTCTATCGTAGGCAAAGTCGATTGTTGTTCCTTTTTACGGATTATGGTAGACATAATCGCCAACGTGGATGCATGACAACGTGGGCTCTTTCTTGGCGAGCGTCCCACACATCCTATACCGCGACCACGGCCTCTTCTCCTACTGTTCTCGATTCTGCTCTGTGCTTTCGTTAGCGTTTCGTGAAAGTTTTCAATCTCATATGGCAGAAGAAATGGCTTCATCTCCTCGCATTCGCTGAAGCAATGCCAAAATTCGGCGCCTGTGTCCTGACGCTGATAAGTTTGATACCACGGCTCAGACATAGGTATCGACTCAAAAGAGAACTGCATCTTCTCGATCTCTGCCGATGGTTTGGACGGATAAATTTTCTGGACAACGCCGTCAGCCTGCAACTTGCAATCTTCCGGTTCATGCGTCGATCTCTTCCCATGTTCCCTATCACCATCCACGGCAATGTCTTTAACACCAGTCAATGGAGCCTGGTACCTTAACCTGCTGCCAGGGGTTTCGAATTTATAGTAATCGGTATTGTCCTTGATAAATGCTTCAGCCTGTGTGCGTCTTCTTTTCCTTGCTCTGCCTAGATGCATGGAATCCTGCGAGTCTTCTTCAATAATCTCTTGCTTAATGGAACTGGAATTTAACGATGAATTCAACGATATAGATGAATTGACAGTGTCGTTAGGTTCGCTTTCCGTATCTCTTGGCAGTACGCTGCTCTGCTCGCTGTCACTTGTTCGCTCGCTGGAATCGTCTCGCTTTGGCTCGCCAAACATGAAGGATTCCGCCTCATCACTCAACAAAGATAATTCTGATTTCCTCACACGCTTAAATCGCACTACCACCGGCTTTTCATTGGATGGCGCTTCCTTCTTCTCTTCGGTCTCCCCGTCTTTCAATGTCGCATGTTGCATATTACCGCCTGGCACCGCGCTCGATCGTAGCTTGTTACCCAACACTTCCACTTTATAATAGGCACGATTATCCTCTATCAAACGTTCTTCCACCGATAGTCGAGCTCGACATCGACCTCTGATATTTCTGCCACCCCTCCGATTCACGCGCGGATACTTGGACTTCATGTGACGAGTATTCTCTCCTTGCGACATTTTCAGGTCCCTCTGTTCACTCTTGTCGTTATGCCCATTGCAAACAATCTCATTTGCATCATTCAACGAAAACTTTCTCGCATCAGTTGTCATCTTTTCCGCTTGCAACGCACAATTGTCTCTCTGAAACGGATCGTCTTTGCTTCCAATAATATAATTATCAACTACATCGACCTCTTTTATCGTACACTCCACAACACTTACGTTTTCATCACCATTATATTCGTTTTTATTATTAAGATAATCTGGATCCTCCGATATGTGACGCGAATTTACAATACCATTTTGCGCATTTCTATGTACGACCGACGATTGTAATTTTGGTGGATCCAGATTACTATGTTTATTATTGATATTATCTTCCTTACTGTTATAAAACTCGGTATTGTTCGAGAACGGTCTGATTTTGTAGTCTTCCTGCTTAGATTCCTTAAGGATATTCTCCACATACTTTTCATCCGGGTCATCTTCCTCGATCCAGATAGTACCTTTTGAGCGCTTTTTGATGGTAAAACCTTCCAATTTGTCATACAATTTCTCGCTCTTGTCGACCTCGTGCCATGGACTGCCCTTAGATCTGAGAAGATGCCCGCTCTCGTGTTTCGAGATACGAGCACGCAGATTATGCGATGAGTTTAATTTTAAATTAAGATTTCTACGCGCACCATTCACCATTTTTATTTCGTCGACAGTAAAGTTATTTAAAGTCTTGGTGTTTTTGTTAATTTTCTCCTCGGGCAATACATTATGAAGATTGCCATTTCTATTGGGAAATAAGTCACAGTCTTTCCTAAACAGACAGAAATAGATTGTTATCCAAAATGCAAACAATGTTTATACATGATACATATTATATCGCAAATATGAATGATTCTCTTTATATTCAACAAATATTAAACTCTAATAAAAGATTAAATTAAAGAAGTAAATTATGTAAGATTTTATGTATAATACTTACTCGATATCCTTTGTTCTGTTTAATTTTAAGAACGCTTCCACATTGGCACCCGCGTTGATTAATGTGTCCAACGACAAAAAATTGTCATCGTTTCCCACAAAATTCAAATGCTGCTCGCTTTGTACATGCTTCGACAAATCCTCATAATGAATACGACAAAGTTCGCAATAACCAGCTACCAGCTGTTCCGTTCTGCGGGCACGTGCAGCGGTGGCACGAGGTCTCCGAGTCATTTCTTTACCCTATCCATGCGAACAAAATTTAATCGTTATTTTCTTAATATAGAAATTCGATTAAATGACTTTATTGTTTATCGATATGCTATGTTTCATATAGTAGCTATAATGTACCTCTGCCTTATTTATAGATTTAGTATTCCTCTTATTCTCCTTGACCTCTTTGTTTATCAATTTACTTTCTCGTTTTTCCTGCTTTTTTGTGTCGAAAGGACACGAACCAGGATCACCGTCGAAGTTTAATGTGGGCCACGACGATAATTCCAGGAACACAGGCCTGGTAGCTCTATAAATAGAAATGTAATATGTGAATTTTATAAATACAAAGACAGAATATACGTAGAATTAAAATGCCGTATAGTAATGATGATTACTTATAAACAGAGTCGAATTTGACGTATGGTCTTTTCAAATGTTTGACTCTCGTCGAGTTATGCTGATTAATTTGCTTCACGTAAGAAGTATTCTTGATAGATTCATAGATCCTGTCAAGCCAAGCCTGAAGCTTATCCGTTGTCCAAATAGGAATTCCCCAACTGTGGGCGTTGTTTAGTGGATCCACGGAACACTGTTGTGGCTGCGTCAGAGCACGTTCCAACATTGCATCCACCCGCGATTTCTATCAAGTTAGAAATATAATTTTGAAATTATTGTGTCATTGGAGTACTGATTTGTAAATTTATTTCTATACGAGAAACACTAACATTTAAAAGATCAAGTAATATCAAGAAAATCATCAACATAATATAGTACTGGGCTATAATATAATAGCATCAAAATCATCTTGATAGACCTAGAAAGAGATGGAAGAAGAATACACTATCATTCTCTCTTTCCCTCTTTCTCTCTTTCTCTATCAAAATTCAACCAATAGGACAATATTAGAAAGAGACAATATTAGAAAGAGAGTGTTTCTATATTTACCTTTCTTTTTTTACTTCCATCAAATAAAAGATCAAAGAGATTTCATCCAGTACTAATATATTGATGAAGAAAATGTATGGTAATAAAATGACAGATAATATTTTTTTTTTATTACAATATTAACAGCAGTTTTTATACGATTGAATGTTTAACATAACTTATCTTCTTGTAATGTTTGATACTTACAGATCTTTGGGTAGTTTGACCCCGCAGAGTAGAGTTGGACGAGGGGCATTCAGAACTTAGTAACGGTGTTGGGGGTGTGGGAGTTGGGATTTCGATGCTTCTTAGTGAGCGGAGTCCTCCGCTGCCACCACTGATACAAGCCCATCTAGGTCTCTCAAAGTTTGTATGACCTGCCTTGTCTACTCTATCGCTGGCTACAAGATTCACACCGCGTACTAGAAACAATTCGACCGCCTAAAAATAAATGATGTCAAGTTGAAAGAAGAAATCAGGCAAGATATGAGAAAGAAATGTAGAGCTATAGCAGAAGCGGACAAGTAGGCACAAACAAGCCGTAAGATACAGATTCAAATGATCAACTAACACACACAACAGATTGTTTCCAAGCAAAACTCGGGGGGGAAGGGGGAGGGGGAGGACTTCTACCTAGGCTTCTTGAGCTTCTCCAATACGGATAAAGGAAACCTTGGCGATCTGTCGGACCGAGTCCATGCGATCGAGCTGTCGCTCCAGGCTTCTCGCAAGCGAGCGTGCTTGCGAGTGACAAAGACAATCCGACGACTTTCGAGGAAGTTTATCGTTTGCGCAACGAGTAAAACATTGTTGCGCGAGCACAATGCACACATACATACGTGTGCAAGTGTGATGCGCGATGTCTGGGGGACACACGGTCACATCGTGTTACGCTGACGTCAAGTGATTTCGCTTTCCTCGAGCGAGCAGCACGGCGGTAGTGACGGTGTCGGAGATGGTGATGGTGACGATGGCAGTGGCGGCGACGACGGGGGCCGATCGTTACAGAAAATACAGAGAGGAACGCGATTCGGTTGGGAAGGCGCGCGGCGCGTGCCGCCACGACTGGTCTTCATGTAGCTGATGCCGCCACTCGCCGCTCGCTGCCGGTCGCATAGCGTTGTTCTAATAATATTACACGGCGCGTCGGCCGCCGCCAGCTGTCTCTGGTCCAAGGCACCGGGAGATAGACGCGAGGAGACACGTGGAGCGGTCCCCGGCGTGAGTGTCGACGTTCCCGACGGCGGCGACGGCGCATTCGATGCGGCGGACTCGAGCGAGGACGCGTTCGCGTCCTCGAAAGTCACGAGCGCTCGCCGCCTGTCAAACGCCAGCGACGCGCGACCAACCACTACGCTACGCTCCGCTTCGATTCGATTCGACGACTCAACGGCTGAGAACACACGATCTATGCCAAGCACATAGGGAGTACTGGGACACGTCGTGTTGACGAAGCGCGACAAAGGGATACTCCGACAAAACGGGCGAATGAACGGGAGAGCGGTCGGATGGAAACAACTACGAGACGCGACGCGATGCCACTTTTAACTCGCACGACCGATGCTTGTTGGCTCGTGGCGGACAACTGTCACGCACAAAATGGCTATTCGCCGTTAGCAGCTTGGCATGGGGGCCTGGAGACGGCGCGCGAGTCCACTCCTCTCGCGCCCGACGTCGACGGCGAGGACACGCGCGCGACTCCCGTCCGTTCGCGTCGTCGCTCCGTCTCTCGTCGGGCGCGTCGCGTCGCGCCGCGCGACGCCGCCATTCTCCCCTTGTCACTCGTGTCTCCGACTCCTCCCCTCGCCAAGACTTGACTTTTCGAAATTTTCGCGCACACACACGCGCGCGCGTACGATAGATAACGCAGAAAACGATTCCCCCCGCGATCCTTTAGATGGCGCGAGGCGCGTCGGTTTCTCCGCGATTTGTTTGTCAACAGACAACGACAATGAACAACAATGAATTTCTGCAAGGATTTGTAACGTCGATCACACGATTTGACAGCTGTTCTATTAATAAGCCATTGCGAGGCGACTTTGTACTTGTGCCCTTCTGCTCTACGTCGCGAGGAATTGGCTCGTTCGTCACCTTGTTAAATTCCCGTTGGAAGTTAAGGCAGTAAAAACGGTCTGGATCGAGCTTACAAAATGCCGTTTTATTATTTGCATATTTTCGATAGATAGATATCATGCGAGATATATTACTGAAGAAAATGTGACGGTGTGTTTAAGTACACACGAAATTTATTTACTCTTTAGAGTATGCTATGTCATTTTTCTTCAATAATTAACTTCAATTTCTCAAATTCTTTTTTCTAATCCCTCGGAATAATTATGCAACTTTTTCTCTAGAGAGGAAACGAAACATTTTTATGTGTGAATATGTGTCTGTTTTTTTTTGTGGCTGAAATACTATTAAGTACTTGTGAAATTTAAAGATTTTTCATTTGCTGTTTAACTCTGGCTAGACTTAACCTGATGATAATATAAAAATTGTGTTTTTCTATCTATTAATGTTTTTTTTTATTTATTTGTTTTCTTATTTATGTGTATACATAAGGATGTATGTTTTTTATTTCCGCATTAGAATTTTCTTTCTCGCTTTTATCAAATATCAAATACATATCTATCTCATTTTAGTCTAGTTTTTCATTATCTAATTAACTTGTAGTTTAGACTATATTTACTTAACTTGATATAAAAATTATGATTTTCTAGCTACGATTAATCACTAAACTGATGATTTTGAATAATTTTAAAATAATAATTTTGAATAATTTTAAATAATTTTAAAAATTACGGGACTACAAAACTATTAATTTAGTGCTTAATATCTATAATAGTTAGAAAATCATAATTTTTATATCATCACCAAGTTAAATACAGTCTAAACCAACTAACTAGATAAAAAACCAAGCAAAATGAGATAGATATATATTTAATATTTGATGAAAGCGAGAAAGAAAATTCTAATACAGAAATAAAAAACATCCTTATGTATATACACAACACATCAATATTTTCACTTTTCACGTTTTCTAGGAAAAAAGCTATAGAATTAGCTCCATAAGGAAAATTCTCGACTCTACAGATATTATGTTACAAAATCATCGGCCCGCATGGAGAAACGTATTATCTACTCTTCATACGCATGCAAATGTCCGGTACGATGCGCAAATTTTTTACCTCTCGCATTTGCTTCCGTCTCTTTTTTTCTTCCTATTCATCTCCCTCCCCCCTTCTTCTTTTTAAAGTCGTGAGCTTCGCGTATCGCTCTGAAGATGGCGCGGGACGGCGAAGTTCGCCGCGGGAATTGTTTGTCAACAGAAAAATCGTTCGGTCAGGAACCGCGTCCGTCAAGGTAATAAACGTACGTATGCGGCTAACGTCGCGTCGTCGCTAAAGCGGCACGAACGTTGCCGAGAGCGGCTTGAATTTAGGGCGTAGCCTCCGCGCGCACGGTGTGGCAACGATGTGTGTTATCGCCTCGCGTGAAAAGACACAGCCGGCGCGGACACGAACGCATGGAAATCCGTTTCCTCACGCGCAATGCTCGGTCACGTCCGCGAGGGTCAACCCCGCGCTGCGCAAGCCTGGCTCATCCGTCTCTTTTTCTTCGGACGCGCGCTTCGAGTAAGACGAGTCGCCTTCGAAGAATAAGAAAGAAAAAAAAAGGAGGAAGAGCGAGAATCACACGAAGGAAGGTGCGGTAAACGCGGTTGGAGACAACTTCACGGCACTGGTTTGCGCGACTCGTGCGGATCACATGAGCGCGAGTAGGCGACGTTTATGGAAAACGATTCCGATATAGTCTGTGTGAAATTAGAAAATTCATATGAATGTGATCATGTGGGTAAATGACTACGTTCAAGGTGAAAAAGCAGCTTTGTGACTATCGTAAAATTCTTTAACATGATTAATCTTGTCCTTAATTTCTTGTTAGATCTAAATGTATAAACCAATTGTATTAAAAAATTTTATAAGGATTGCAAAGTTGTTTTTTTTCTGCTAAATGCAGCCTATAGTACGTTAAAAATATATGAACTGGAGCAAAATCAAGATTGCGAAGAATTAATCGAACATTAGCAAACTGAGGATAAGTTATAGCACAAAGGACGAATATATTTTTTATTATCGGAGGTTACTGTTACATCATGATCTAGTTACAAAATAGAAGTAAGAATAAATGCGATTAGTTGTTAAAACAAAAATAAAAGTTGTCTCTTGACAATTCTCTTTATAATACTGTGAATATTCTTCTGTAGTAAGAGATATGTATATATATAAAGTACTAACAATTCCATGCTATATATATAAAATATATACAGAATGTCTCACAATTACCGAATTTTCTCTTAAGAACATTTTCTTGAGGTAATGTTGAGAAAATCCTAATACAAAAGTGTCAAAACTACAACAGTTTTTGAATTATAATTGATTAAAAATAAGTGTGTAATTCGAAAATTATTATAACTTCAATATTTTCGTATTAGGATTTTCATTTTAGAATGTTCAAAAGAATCCAGAAATAATAATAGAGACTCTAAAAGTAAAATAGTTTTTTACTTATAAGCACTTAAAGTTATAATTCAAAAAATTATTGTAGCCTCGACATTTTCGTATTAGAATTTTCGTCTCAAAAAAATTACCTCAAGAATACTCCTTCCTTAAGAGGAAATTCGGTAATTGTGAGACACCCTATATATATATATATATATGTATAAAATAGAACATACATACTATATATAACATATAACAGAAAAACAAAACTTCCTCTTTATCAAAAATACGTTGTTGTGAAATGCATCATATCAATAATTTTCTATCATAAGTAGAGCAAAAGATAAATTTAATTTAAATTGTCAGTAAGTTAACTCGGAAAAATCACGCGAGATTCGCGAGTCATTAGCGAGTGACCCGATAAGGTCCGTGCGCGAAACTTTTCGAGATCGAGTTTGCCGTTCCGAATTGTTCCGGCAGTTCGATAATTGCGCGCGTACTCCGTAATATCGCGTGGCAACGAGGTTGGTTTGAATGGCCGGAGAGCGCATCGGTCGCGAAGAGACGGATATTCGAATTTTTTCTCGTTTCGCGCGCGCGCGTACACGTGCACGTGTATATGTATATGTGTGCGTCGCGCTCTCTGTAGGGGAGCGAGCGCAGATTCGAGCGGGCGTTACGTCGAAGCGGCCGTAGGCATAGTGATCGAAAATGGCGGGAAGAGAAAAACGGGAGGAAGAGAGGAAGGGGGGAACGAACGAGAGAGGGAGAGAAAGAGGGGAGAAGACAGAAAGAGAGGCAGGTGGAGAAAGTGAGAGAGGGGCTCGCACACTCGCCCGAAATACACCAAAACGCTCCGACAAATCGATAAGCGGCTAGAAACGAAGCGGGAAACGTGGGTTACGGGCTACCAGGGCTACTCTAATGCAGCATCACACAAGCGGGAGATGAAAATGTAAACTCACACCACCCAACTCCCTGATCTGTGCCTCTAGCTTGGCCGCAATGGCATGGTTCTTTATGTCCAAATAGAACGACTTCTGCTCCAAAGGTTGCAGGCCCCTTCGTATACGAATATCTACAAAAAAAAGTTTTAAAAATCTTACTAATTTTTCCATTGCGATCAATGCCAATGATTGTTTTGTCACACCTGTAGACGCGTTGAGGCGTGACAAAGTTTTTCTATTTTTTTTTTTTCGATTTATTGTCAATCCCAAATGAATCAACTGAGCGTGTAGAGCATTAATATTTTCCACGGACTTTTTTTTCCGAGAAATATGTTATAAGAAGCGTCCACTTATAGTATTTTAGTTGCTGTCTTACATTCGTACCAACCGCTGTACAAATCACATGATACAGACGAATTGGTGCAGCCTCTAATCAAGCGATAATAACAGTCTTGTTACTCACATCCAGAGAACGTACTATAAGACGGGATATATAAAATGAATCATCATTACTATTTGCACCATACAGCGAAGGAAACACTGGTGATCGCTCAGAGTACTGGCTTCGGCATCGGCAAAGATTCCATTAATTTGCACATAGCGTCCAAGCTAAGACAAATTTGGAAGGCATCTCAGTCTTCTGTAAAACAACTCGAGTTCCTCAGTGACAACACGTAACAATATGTACGTAACAACCCGTCTCTTTAGTCTCTTCGCCGATAAAGATACTCCGAGTACTCTCAGTGATCCCTCGGCGTGTATTTGTGTGTGTACGTGTACGTGTGTGTCTGGGTAGAGAGACAGGCACGTAACGTGTGTCAAACACAGTCGTGCAAACGTCTCTACGTAATGTCCATTAACGGCTAAACGGCCGGCGCGGCAGTTATTATGCAATACGAAATTACTCGTTCCAGGACTTACCTGGCTTTCGTCGCGGATCAAACTTGTTTTCTCTCGACGGTTGCCTGAGTTGCTGTTGTTGCTGCTGCTGCTGCTGCTGCTGCTGATATTGGTGCTTGGACGGCGATACCATTCCTAAGCGATGATGCAGCACCGCACGACGTACTGCAACGACGTTATCCCTGACTCACTTACGTCCCTCGTCCTCGTCGTCGTCGGCGCACTTCCCATCCTCATCGACACGCCGAGTAACGTCGCAGAGGCGCGGTCGCATGCTCCGTCCTCGCTCGTCTATATCTCTCACTCTCCCTTCCACTTTTCTTTTCTCTCTTCTCTCTTCTCTCTTCTCTCTCTCTCTCTCTCTCTCTCTCTCTCTCCCGTTCTTGTTTGCTAGAATGCGCGCGTCACAGTTGTATACCTAGGCCGAGAACACTATATCGCGATTACCAATCTGTGTCGTCGACCAACGTGATCCGACTGCATTCTCGATCAAAGCGAGATCACAGAAATCCAAATCGCTCGCCCGCTCGTTTCACACTTCCAAGCCTTCTCGAGATTCGATCGGTCTTGGCAGTCTCGGTACTGTAAACTGAAGTGTATGCTGAAGTTAGCAGCAAGAACGGGCGGCGACGGATAGTGGGTACACGAGTGCAGGATGGCCAACTTCAGCACGTTCGCTCACAAATGTCACGAGTGCCATTACTTGGGAGATAATGAGTTGTTCGACAAAAGTAAATTTTCTTGTGATTTTAAATGAGATGGTAATTATTTATCTGCAAGATGTTTTTTTTATTTGCGTAGAGAGATGAGAAAAATAAGTCGAATTGATATTATTGTTTGTATTGCATGCTCAAGATTTTAGGAAGTAATAATCGATGCATTGGTAACTGCGGGTGATAAAAGTGTTATTTTGCTTCGCAAAGTTATTGAACAAGATGACGATTAATGTTTATTACACAGCGAGATTCCTCGCGAAAAAGCTATTGTAGTTGCTATAATAAAGTTTATTCAAAACGTATCGAATCGATTTAGCTACATTAGCGCGAGGAATTTTCAAACTTGTACACGTGCAATGTTGCTGTATTCAATTCGTTCGATGATGGCGCTGGTAGCAACGGGCGCGAATTTTTGAAATCAATTTCGCTCACAGAAACAGAATCATTTTCTATATTTGTTCTCGTCGAAACCTATAAATTTAACGATGCGCTTAAATTAATATTTTTGATGTTG
>Ga0157363_1000779_pt1 | contig 25136 bp, 25 predicted proteins | sample AttsexASBM1_FD_111477 | JGI IMG/M metagenome (GOLD analysis project Ga0157363, IMG submission 111477) | Fungus gardens microbial communities from leaf cutter ant in Ribeirão Preto, State of São Paulo, Brazil - Atta sexdens ASBM1 | ecosystem: Host-associated > Fungi > Mycelium > Unclassified ... | reverse complement strand
CTTCCGGTCTTATGAAGAAGTAAAAAATTGGATCGATTCGTGGATAGCCTCAAAAGATGACCAGTTTTTTCGACGCGGGATTCGTACGCTACCCGAAAGATGGGAGAAAGTAATGGCCAGCGACGGACAATACTTTGAATCATAAATGTATAACCAGTTTTTTACAATAAAACCTCGAATTTCGGAAAAAAACGGCGGAAGCAAAGTTGTACACCTAATATATTGTATGATTTATAGCAATAATAATTTGAAGTTTTTTTTTTCATATTCTTATGGAAATTCTTATTCTATTTAATATAAGAGCGCGGTGGTACCGTCGAACGTGATAATGCTGTCAGCATGTAAGAACATGGTCAACGCGCAATGCTATGCTCGTAATACGATACCGTGGTGGTTGATACATGTGAAGGAAGGAAGCAAATAAATGTTGACAACAAAGTAATCTATATATGTATATTTATTTATTTATTTATATGTATATGTATATGTATATTGGTATGTATAATTTTTATAAATTTTTTAAATTATTGAGCTCCTTGCTGTTGCTGCTGCTGCTGCTGCACAAATGACACATCGTCTCTCCTCAGCCGCCTGTCCAATCTTCTATTGACTTTTCTAAGTTCTTCAGTGGTCCTAATCAAGCCTGATAGGGCCATAATATCATTCAAATGTGTAACGATGTCAACGGCACCGTATCTGGAACAAAAGAATAAAAATATGAAAATGCAAATAAAAAAGAGACAATGGAATTTGCGCTATTATTGGCGAGAATATTAAATATCGTTCTGAAACTTTTTGCATCGTTTAAAATGTATAAGATTGTATTTATATATGAAACGATATAATCTGTAATCTCGTCAAGATGAGAAAATACTGACTTCTAAATTTAGTCTTGATAGAAATAACTGATAAAATATTCTTATCTCGTTTGAATCACTACTAATTATTGAATTAATAATGTAATACTTACGTTTTCTTCATCAATTCATTATCGTTGCGAATATCTATCGTAGCTTCCAACCTATATGGGCATACGTTTATCAGACTCGGCAGCGTCCTGCTGCAAACTGCACACATTTTCTATTAAATCATTGGACTTTTGCACCAGTTACAGTGTCTGCACATTAATATAATGAGCGCAACCGATTAAGTTGTTAATATTTGCCATTTTATTGATTGATCGATTGACTCTTGCACAAACTGAATAACAGGCTAACAGACTGACAGACTGATTGTCCGCGGAGCTGTGCGAGATTTTATACAGATGTTCCTAAAAGGTGGTATTTCAAATTTTAGGGGTGTAGTACTTAAAACAAACCAAAAAGTCTTAATGAACAGTGTTCCGAAAATCTTTTATTTCTGAATTATGAAGCATTTTTTCTTTTGAAAAATAGAAAATAACTTAAATTTACAATAAATGTTCAATGTGTCAACACACAATTCGTCACGTCTCCTCATTGAAGATCGAACATATTCAAAGATTCCGAGTTTATTCGGTATTTGTTGACAACAGTTTTTAATCCTCTGAGTCAATTTATCTATATCAAATAATGTGGTATATCATGCTCTTCAAATGTCCTTATAGATAATAATCCAATGGATTTAAATCCAGTGAACGAGACATACAACTGGACCGCCACGTTCTATTCACCTTTCTTAACACGATTAAATGATGTCTGATATTAACAAGAAAATGAGCAGAGGCATCATCGTGCATGAATCACATTCATTGTCTATGTTGTAAAGGAATATCTCTTAAAAGTTCGAATTAATTATTTTCGAGAAAATTAAGATACATTTGTCCTGTTAGTCTATTAGGCAAAATGTAAGGTCCGATTAGATGGTCTCCAAAAATACCTGCCCAAACGTTCACAAAAAAACGATGCTGATATCGTGATGCTATGTTAGCATAAGTATTTTCTCCAAACATGTATGTATGTTATGAACGTTATTGATTCCATCCCTGGTGAAGGATGCCTCATCAGTAAACAAAATATTGCACAAAAATTGTGGATCTTGATTACAATGAAGAAGCCATTAACAAAAAATGATCCGTTGTTGCAAATCAACTAGTAGAAAAGCCTGACATGCTGAATAGGAATGCAAAAGTTGATCATGCAAAATGTTCCACACAATGTGAGCTTTCTTGCAAGGCAATTTGTCGACAAGATGTTCCAGGATTTTCTTTAATTGTGCGTAAATATTTTCCTCGAATGCATTCTAACAAGTCGCGGTCTTTAAATTTCTCCACAAATCAACTAAATTTGGTTTGAGCTATCCGGTCTCACATAAGCATTGAATTTTGATAAACATTCTTCTATTTGTCTGTCGGCGATTGGGATAAGCTACATGATCAAAGGGCATTGCGCACAAGCATAGTACTTTTGAAGCATTGCTCTTTAATCTGCCTACATAAAATGAATATCCATCATTTCAGAATTTGTGTAAAAATTAGCCATTTTTCAGATAACACAAAACTAGACACGATCCACAATCCAAAGTTGAATACAGCAATCCCTGCGTAATTAGGTCATACGTAGTGGTCATATATCTGTAAATGAATTAACTAAGAGACTTGAAAACTGTCAATAAATACGAAATAAACCTGGAATCTTTGACCTTCAATGACGAATTGTGTATTGACATGAGCCGAAGACACATTGAATATTTATTGTAGATTTAATTTATTTTCTATTTTTCACAAAAGAAAATGCTCCATAACTCAGAAATAAAAAGTTCTCGGAGTACTATTCATTAAGACTTTTTGATTTGTTTTAACGAATACTACATCTCTAAAATTTGGTACTTTTTGGGAACACCTTGTATAGTAAAGATGTTTGTGGAACATGATTCCGAGAAAAGAACAATGCTTTGATCAAAATTTACATCTCAGCTGAAAAATATATCACAAACGATTCCATGAATAAACTTCAGCATTTATCAGATACAATTAAATCATAGTTATTAGATTACCGTAATCAATATCAATATAATCAGTGTCAAAAAGCCACGAATTATAATGCCTCGAATAAAAACGTATGCTTCAGTCAAAAGTATACGAGAAGACGCTCGAAAGATTCCATCTCAGCATTTTTATCGCTTGCAGCACTTCGCATTGAAGCGCAATGTATATCTTGAATAGCTATCGAACTAATATTTAACAGCTATTAAACTGATATTTAACAGCTATTGAATTGATATTTAATAGCTATTAGACTGATGTCAGACCAATCGGTCCATTTTCAACTCCATCTACTATATATATGATATATATATATATATATATATATATATATATATATATTTATTTATTTACATGTCTGCTGGTCAGGGTAGCGGAAATAAAAACATGTTAAAGCGAGATAACATATATTTTATTTAAAAATTTTACAATTCTTCCTAGCGTCGCAACCACCAGTTAAATATTTTAAATACATTTTGTAAAGCAATTCTTTGCATGTTTTCCACATCGTATAGTATAGTATTACATATACGATTACATATATTATAGTATTACATCGTATAGTATTACAATCATCCAGATTAATTAAAGATTCCATGACTTAACGTAAACTGCATCCAAGATATCGATGTACATGTATTTTCGCTCATTGTCTAGAAGCAAGTTCCACAGCCACATTCGTTTCTCCCTTGATGTACACGATAGCATCATCTTCAAATACTACAGCCGTGATCAGGCGTTTTGCCTCGCTGTGGATGGAACTATCTCGTCCTCCCATTGCAATCCATGATAAATAGTTAATCAGAAAGCACAAGATCTATCTTGTCAAAAATTTCCATGGCACAGGACTTGTAAAAATGTGTGAGAACAGTCTCCTGTTTCAGCATCACTATTTCTTTGATGATCTTTTTTCTAAATCTTTTTTCAACAATGAATCCTTGCAGATCCACAACCGTTGGTATGATCATGACGAGCAATTCTTCAGGACTGTGATTCACTTCGTTGTTTTTCTCTCTCTTTTAAAGTTCGAAATACTTACTGACAATATACATAATCCTTACAATTTACATAATCTTGCGCACTATATTGGACAACGGACAATACTTGATTACACGATCGTGTATGATGAGACAATAGGATATATGTATAGTATATATGTATATGTATTGGTGGGCACACTCTTCTCCTTGTAGTCAAATTACATGCGTATATCTACAGGTGGTGCTCTTGATGGATTCGTCGATTTTGTCGCGAGCAATCTACTAGCACGTTGGACGCAATGAGTTTCTTTCCAAGTGTAGTCTTTCGAAAAGGTGTATTTCTTGTCTGTTTCAGCTGTTCGTTCAACACAAGCACCTCACGTTAGTATTGCTGCAACCTGACTGTGATATCTTCTCCGCGAAAATCAAGTAGTCGACTTGATCTTAGTCCACCACGTGAATCAGATCCGCAATGCTTCGTACAATGATCGAAAGATAAATGATCTGAATCGGCTTTTCCGATATCTTATATCCCGGCAGCTCGAAAATTCGTGTATCGTATGCACGCATTCGCGGTCACGTTATACTCGATATATATAGTATTCACGTTGATGATATTTATCCGACTCGTGTCATTGTTGCGGTTCCAGCACATAATTTGATGAAAATCCCAGCAGTGCCAATGTTGTGGTTTTGCAAAATTTATCCGATAGGCGCATTTGATCTCACTTGTAATCGTATTGATGGCACGAATAACCAGCGGGAACTAACTCTTCATCTTTCTTGCCCTTCGCATCGCAAGAACGTAAAATTACACGCTTCAGATACCGCTCTATATCATGCAATTTGTACGATTCGTACGATCCTTCGGGGAAATGCCATTTTTCTCGTTACCATAATAAAATTTGTTATTTATTAAATTTACGTTGGCTAGTATATAGTACGTTTCAAAGTCCGTCGGACTGAACTCGCAATCGCCATAACCCAAATCTACTGGAAAGTAGTTCATGGCGAAGACGTTATTCTTGTCGGTCAGCGTAAGCGTCAGCGGCATGTTTCAAATGAGCATTGAGTTAAACAAAGCAATGCCTGTCCTTAAATTGCTTGTCAACCATTCATAGAAACTGTAGACAAAGCTGCCTGCAATTGTTCTGACTGTAATGTTGATGAGGCATGCGATTGTACTCGATTACACTGTTTGCCAGATACTGTTCAAGTTCTTTTAGCGGTCGAAGATTGTCAAAACTGTCAAAGTACATAACGCGATTCCCTCTTTTCGCACCCTACCCAATGCGTACCAAGTCCCTTAGCATTGTCCAGATTTACGTTCCCACTTTCATTTTGACATATTCGATCGGTAATGTAGTACGTATAAAGATGCCTCTAAAATATGGAATACACATACAATTTGCAAGTTGTTGCAATTGCACATCTGTAGTTACTCCTTTTGGCATTTTTATGTTTCATCGATGTTTTTTTGTCTACACGCGATACTTTGTCCGCGCTTGTATGGAACGAGATAAGTGCAGTCTTCCTAAAGCGATTATGACATTGCAGTTCTTCCAGCTGATGCTTTGTTATTGTTTACTGCCTTCGCAATTCCCGCCGCGCCAATGACCTGAGAAATGCCGAGCAGCGTTGGAATAGGTAGGACTCCGCCATGTTTCGCTGTCTGAAATATCTGCTTGCATTCTTCTTCCTTGTTTTCAAACTCATCATTCTTCGCTTTGGTCTTCATAGTTGCCCAAACTGCTGTGGCTGCGGCTCTCTCTCTCTCTCTCTCTGAGAATTGAATCACGCGGTAATGCGTCTTCTCGGTGAGTATATTGTCAGCCATGTGTTCAGCGAAATCATTGTTGTGCGAATACGCTATATCATGACGTAGCATCCAATGAATTCATTCTTTAATTATCTCTAGTCAATCGCTTCTCCAATCGCATTCCCGGACTATAAAACTGATATTCGGGAATATGTAATTCAAACGCGTTAATCGCACGATTTAACAAGCCTCTCAACGACATTCGCTGCAATTCCTTATCAAAGGCGCCGGATCATTGATATGCTTTTAATGACTCGGTAAATTGTAATGCTTCAGGCATCGACATTATTGTCGTACTTCCGAATCTGCTCGTATATGTTTAGGTAATCTATCCCACATCAGATTTATGCAATTTTCAAACCTTCGCACAATTTTCGGTATGTATTTCAATTCTTTAGAGGTTAAACTGTGCAGATCATCCGACATGACGAGAAACATTTTGCTGATCGATTTCGCTCTATGCAGCTCTATAAATAGGCCCGCTCGCGATATCGTTTTCAGTATTTTGTGGAAAAAGAAAATATATAGTTCGTGCGCCAGTCACGGGCGTAAAGATGAATCTTGACGGCAAAGTGCAAACCGATAAAGAGATGCGATGGCGACATGCTACTGGCATCTATATCATCTGTCGATCGTCAAATTGCGGCAAGACAAACGTATTGATAAGCGTATTGGAAAGTCCGCGCGGCATACGATTCGAGAACATACACGAAATAGCAGCAACAATTGAAATATACTTAACGAATTTGTTAGCATCGATTGAGGAAATCGGTTATTTTACATTCTCCAATAATAGCGACGTCATTTCACCGGGCGGGGCGCTTCTGAATTTCATCTATATCTTTGATAACGTGGCATGCGATAAGCAAGACGATAAAAAAGTATTTTGCAATGGAACGATACGTGGACGTCGACTCTTTCTATCTCTGTCAGACGTACGCAAAGATACCGAAGCACCTTACTTAAAGATACGCGACATGTGTTGATCCTGTTCAAACAGGAGGTATCAATCTGAAACGCGTGTACAACGATCACGTGAATACCGATATGTCCTAGGATTTTTGTTGTAAATATTGGCAATAAAAGTATGGATTTCTAGTTGACAAAGACAGTGCGCTTTCTATATTGCCGATGGGCGAAAAGAAAAGGATTTAATAACTTTGCAATACCGTAATGTGATCAATTGACCTCGATACATTAACATGGAGAACAAAAAGATCGTGAAAAGACAGCTAACTAGATTGCAAAAACGAGCGATTCGATTCGCAAAAAGTATCTTGAAGACTGGTATAATGAAAGAAAATATCGCATTGGAGAGACACTTCAAACCTATTATCGATCCAATCTGAAACAGATTGTTGAAAAAACTATTGAATCTTCCAAAGATCCCATTATGGCTGAAAAATTCTTTTCGGGAGAAGACGAGGAACCAAAACCCAAAAGAAAATCGACGATCGAATGCTTTGTATGACAATTCTACACAGGCTTCCACGCTTGTGAAATCAATATAGAGTCAATCGAAAATTGTAGTATCCACTTTAAACGAAATGTCTGAAATACCACCGCGCGATTTATCGTATGACCACGCTCTCACCGTTGAAGAAACTTTCGAGATTCGCTCATGATATCTGTTCGATACCTGCTTCAAATATCCGAAGAGCAAGAAAAGCTGCATGCAAACTATAATCCGTTTGGACAGAAATATCTGAAAGCAGTCCTGAGCAGTAAGAAAGTCGTCAACATAGACGTTGTCTATGTTGACGACTTTCTTACTGCTCTTACTGTTGAAGTTTATTTCAGCGACAAGGGAACGATGCTTGACGACAAACGTATCATCTTGCACAAAAACGACGATAATTATAGATGGGAAAAGATATGATAGAACACCGGGCTTGTACGAGTTAATTTTCATGAAATTTAACAACGAAAATATCTGTACGGACGTACAAATTTAGGAGCATTCTGATAAATGCTCACCGGTGAGATCATAGTCCGAGTAATCAAGTAATGGTTAGTAAGAGATACAAGAATATAATAGCACTATTGTTGTTGAGTAAAAAAATTGGAACAGAAATAAATAAAAGTGCGGATTTATCGCGTACGATGACGCATAACTAGATCGACTGTATCCATTGGGACGATCCCAATGAAATTGTGGATCGACTGCAATTGCTCGAGGCCTTGCACTAGGCGGGTCGCAATGGTTATAACAACAAGATTCGGTTGATTATCGAAGAGCTTTACGAAGTCCATCTAATTAACCTTGTTCTACACATTCTTTCTTCTACACACGTCGTTCAGTTGACAATCGCCGATCAACAAGTTTGGGCTATCGCTTAGAAGAGGAAGCGAATCGCGCTATCAATGGTGGATTATTCAGAAATTACGTGCGCGATAATGTTCTTTGCAAAGTCGCAGCCGATTTTAACGCAAAGATTCGCGCAAGATTCGACAAGTAGCGTTAACGATGGATGATGCTGACGCAGCAAACAAGCGCAATACGTGCAGCAGAGTGTTGATAAGATGTAAAATTTGAAACATCGTCTGAATGAAATCGAGAAGAAAATTGGAATCTTACAAAATAATGTGCAGGTTATGCTAAACGAAAAGATGGAACTAAACTTAAAAAGATGATTCGAGAAGTGCATCATGCCGAATAATTGTCTGCAATATCTGAGAAACTGTCTGCTGGTTGATAAATTGTACGCTCTGGCGAGAAATTTTCCACGAAGATACGTCACAGTACACGGATGACCTGTAGAAGGCGAATATGGTCAAGATCCTTATACGCAATTCAATAGTTATTACTATATTCTCACGTTATCGACGTGCTGAGTAAGCACGCATGGGCCGAGCCACTCAAAGTCAAGAGCATGACGAAGGCGATCCCAATGATGATTCGAAACGATGGAAAATGTCCGAAAAATTTGCATACTGACAGAAGAAAGGAATTTTACAACTCGGAAGTGCAAAAACTCTTGAAGAAGCACAACATCAACTCTACGTATTTACTTTACGTCATTATTTTATTCCATAATGAAGGCCTCGATCGTCAAACGGTTCAATCGTACATTAAAGAACGATATGTGAAAATAATTTACATACAATGGAAATTACAAATGGATCTACATCCTGCCGCGTCTCGTATCAAATTATAACACGCGCAAACATCGAACTATAATATGCGTCCCGTCGATGTTCTCTCCGCGATCGCCGACAGGCTCTTAACGGTTTACAATCGCGTAAAGATTGGAGCATACGATAATCACGCGATACGAAGTGCTACGTATGAGCAAATTCAAGACAGTCTTTGATAAAACACGCCGAATTGGAGCACGGAGGTGTTTAAAATTATCAAAGTGCTACAAACTATTCCAGTGACATATCTTCTCAAGGAGTATTCTCGCGGAGAATCTATTGCTGGAGGATTCTATGAATACGAATTGTATAGTCACTAATCTCGACGTACATCTCGTTGAAATGATGTTGCGCAAGAAGGAGAACGAGATTTATGTGAAATGGTTGGGATTTGACAATTCGCACAATTCATGGATAAAGATAATTCGTACATAAAGACAATGTATTGTAAAATTTATATTTATTATAAAGATATAAATACGTATTATATATATTATAATATCATATATTGTACATATTGTATTTACATATTATACATACAATACTATATTATACATATTATATATGTTATACACATTATATATATTTTACATGTTAAATTATACATATTAAATATACGAGGGCTGTTTGATAAGTACCCGTGTTTGATGACTGAGAGCGCCTCTGATTAAAAGTCTGTATATCATCGTGTAACGCCATTTTTTCAACGACGCAAGTAAAAATTTCAGACCGCCGGGTGAAGATCAGAGAGATTGCTAACATTATAAAGATCTCAACTGAACACATACAAAATGTCCTACACGAAACATTGGGCATGAAAAAGTTATCGGCGATGGATGCCGCATTTGCTCACAGTGGAACAAAAACGGAATCGCATGACAACTTCAAAGCACTGTTTGAACATGTTTAAGCGCAATCCGAAAGAGTTTCTGCGGCGTTTCGTCACTATTGACGAAACATGGATCCACCATTACACCAGAAACGAAAGAACAGTCTAAACAATGGACTAAATCCGGCAAATCTGCTCCAAAGAAGGCAAAAACGGTTTCATCGGCCGGAAGATCATGGCCACCGTTTTTTGGGATTCGCGAGGCATCATTTTCACCGACTATTTGGAGAAGGGAAGGACAATCACGGGACAGTACTATGCTGATTTATTGGATCGATTCTACGCTGAATTGAAGAAAAAACGGCCTCATTTAGTGAAAAAAAAGTGCTCTTTCATCATGATAACGCATCAGTTCATTCGTCCGTAATCGCCATGGCAAAACTGATCGAATTACGCTACGAATTGTTGTCTCATCCACCCTATTATATTCTCCAGATTTGGCCCCCTGCGATTTTTATTTATTTCCAAACATGGCTTGGCGGAAAGCTTTGCATCAAATGAGGAAGTCATCGCCGAAACAGAGACCTATTTTAAGGAGTTCGACCAATCATATTTTTTAAACGGTATAAAAATGTTGGAATATCGCTGGGCTAAATGTATCGAGCTGAAAGGAGATTATGTAGAGAAATAAAAAAATTTTTTTTAAAGTGTTTTCTTCCCTAACATGGGTATTTATCAAACAGCCCTCGTATAATATAAATGTGTTTTATTTACATCAGTAATGTCCCCATTGTAGCGTGTCGGTGGAACTTGCCACGATACCGTTTATCATGCGGACTTAGAGCGATTTTTGTTTCTAATATCGTGTACCTCACGCAATTTGAATCTTATGCATGATTGCCTGCGCGTCATTTCATTGTGTTATTCAAGCACCGCATGTAATCCTCGAACGTTATAGACTCGCTACAATGTTGTTGTTGACATCCTTTATCTTCTTCGTATCCTTCTTTCCTTCTACACACAAGGTATTTTCGCTCTAAGCCCAACGAATTCGGTCATAATTGCACCGTTGTTCTCGTCTTTCATAAGGCCAGGAATTTTTTTATTTACGAGATGCATGTCGTATGCATTGTCAGCTGGAAAATCGCTCATGTCGAATCTACTTATTGCGTTTCATGATATCATAGACGTTTCATGATATCGTCGCATTTTTTGTGATAAATGAGACTATCAGTATCGGTACACATAATTTTGCATTTTTTCGCGAAACAGAGGTGCTATGTACTCGTGGTAAAATTCATACAAACACGTCTTGGATATGTCGAGGCTGCACATACCCACGTATAACGTTTATCAAATTTCACCTCGAACTTACGCAGTTCTATCGCGACCAGATTCTCCGAAAAGCTACGGCTGTGGAAATTTGCAATCATTACCTCAGCACCGCCTTTGCCTTCCTATTATGTTAATAACTTTACGCCGGTGGCAATTTCCTTAACGAAATGCGCCTGATAAGTTTTGGAAAACTACGATATGCAATGCGAATCCCTATAATTTAGATTACAATTTGATCGCGTATCATCTGATGCGAACGGTTTTTCGCATACATGACAGTGAATAGCGCTGTTATATTTTTGCCAATCATCTGGCATGAAATCTGCCATGGGTACATTAGCCGAAATTATAGATTGTACACTGTGCGTTAAATTGATCTGAGTTCTTCCGTGAACCATGTTATACAGTCCTTATCACGGCGAAAACGATAGCCCGATAGTGAGCTGTAGACGTCTAATATTCTACACTAATCTAATATTAAACACGTTGATGATGATACGTGTACGTAGCTGATTCAGGATTCCCATCCGTCTTTTCCAACGCACATTCCAGATTGGCGTAAACGACGAATGAGATACATTCCTTCCTGTAGTGGTTGTCGAAACTCAACCATTTGCTGTCCTTGCTCGATATTCTGATCGCGCAGTCATTCAGTTTTCCACAATCCTCGCTGTGGATCTCCAATTTAGCACTCGAGCTAAAGTAGCGGAGGCATCTGAAAAAAAGTATTATATTATATATTGTATATTATATATCATATTATATTATTATTATTGTTATTATTGTTATTATTGTTACTGTTATTGTTATTGTTGTTGTTGTTGTTACGTACTTATCGCAAAAATATTTCCTGTTCTTGTTTCTGAAAATCTGCGATCGCACAAGACAGAATAGGTCCTTGATAAGTGTAAAGTGTCCCGTGTTGTCATCCTCTACAAGAAGTTTATGTGTTTGAGCTTTTTTCGGTCAGCGAGTTGTATCAACACAATCCTCTTTTCATTGGTGTAGACATTGATGGAAATGTTATTCAAAGTTTCGAATTTCTTAATTTGACTCAATGTCATTGGAAATTCGATGCCCGCGAGATTTAGAACCAATGGATACGAGGATTTCCGTTCCATAGTTTTGAGCCGGGTGTAGAGTGGCAACAACAGACCATATGAAACACGCATTGTCCGCGGTTTGCACGTTGATTACCGCTTTCTTTAGCATAATTGGGAGTTTGATATGACGTGCGTAGAGGATTGTGCTTATTCGCGTTCACCATACATCACATTAAATTCAGTATACAATGCCTATTCGCTATCGCGTTCCTGAAACTCTTCCAGCGATGATAAGATAGGTTCGACGCGCGACACGTACCATTTGCGTAAATTAGTGTATTGATATATTCATAGTTCCGGGTGGCGATACTTTTATTCGCGCGTTTATCGCCTGCCATGAATTCATCATTAAAAACAATGTTTATTTTTACAGAGTCATATCGTTGCATTACATTATGCACATGCTCAAGAACAATTTCGCTCGCTTCGAATAATCGTATGCGAGGCTCGATATGTTTAGAGTTTATCACCGCGCTCATCAGAATACGGTTTTCGAACACCTTTTCGATGACGCGCCAACATGCACAAATCTTCCACGCACAGATTCCTTCAGAGTCGCACGATACATGCGATCAGTAATTGTCTATTACCGATTGATAATCGCGGGCGTTTGATCCGACTCTGTTCCTCCAATGATTTGATAAACTCGTCGCATCGCTGTTTCCACGCGCTGTATTCGTCTATAGTACTAAGCAGAGTAATTTGTTTAATCAAATCACGCTCCATGTTATCACTTGCGAAGTTGATTAATAACATTATTTGATTAAATCTTGTTATTTTTATATCGCATTATATGCGCATTATATGCTATTTTTATTAATATCATCGCCTAGACATCTCATGCCCTGAAAAAATCTTAAATTACATTAAAAGCAGATATAGTTTGATGAAATTGTTGCATTTTTGCAAGTTTGTTGTACCAAATTACATTGATGATGTCATCACTAAAATATGTTAATGTTCTTGAAAAAATTTTTTATATTACGTTGACAAAGCAACTGTATATTAGCTGATATTACACTATTTAATAACGTCGCATTTCAATTATATCACATTATATATACAATATATATATATATATATATATATATATATATGTATATATATATTTGGCAACACGCATTTATATCATATTACAGTATTATTGTCATTGCAAAACATATTAAACATTTTTGGAAAAAATTTTTATATTAAGCTGACAAGGTCATATTGAAACTTACAAATTTGTTGACACTGCAATTTGCGATGTTAGATTACGTTAATGTCATCACCATATTTCTAAAAAATCTTTTGTTACAAAAATTGTTGGAGATAAGATTTAAATAGAGATTGGAACAATGATACTGCGTCAGTCATTCAGACAAATTCGTTTTGCAGTGCTATAGATTCATACATTCAACATGAGCAAGTAAGTATTCCAATTATATTTGCTTGTAAAAATTTTTTTCTCTATATATTGCTTATTCTTTTATTCTTCTCCATTGCAGTGCGTTTTCTCATACCATTTTGACAAGACTATTAGCGTTGACATCGACGTTTTACAAATTTTTGAAGATTGGAATCATCGTGGGGCCGATCCTTCATATAGAAAAAATTACGATTGGCAATACCCGAGACAACCATCATTCTACCACATACTACGTGAATGACATTCATCGAAAAATGGGTAGAAATCCAGCGATTGATGCAGTTATCTACTCCATCGAAAGTAATAATACTGGCCCTTGTCATTGAACTTGTTAAAATACGTGATGTTGACAATGTAAAATTATCTTTAAGTGAAAAGTTTATATATGAAACCGTCGACTATACTCTTTTTTATGCTTGAACTCGAACAATGTGTCGAGCACGTATATTTCGATTTGTGTCAATATAAAAATACTAAAAGCGATAAATTAAAATACGTGATGTTGACAATGTAAAATTATCTTTAAGTGAAAAGTTTATATATGAAACCGTCGACTATACTCTTTATGCTTGAACTCGAACAATGTGTCGAGCACATATATTTCGATTTGTGTCAATATAAAAATACTAAAAGCGATAAATTTAAATATTTTGTGACATTTACGTCAAAACTGTATAAATAACAATAGCTATAGATATTTTGGGTAGGCATTATGAAAAAAATTCATATATTGAATTGATAATATATGCTGTCGATAATATTGTATATAATTCATTACATGAAAAATAAATGTTTAAAATAAAAATATCTCTGTGTCCGTAATTAAGCGTTCCTTCTTCGCGGTATCGTATTACGCACGCGTCATCACGCGCGATACCATGGCGAGCGATCGTATCATCACGCTCTCTAAAATAATAATATAATTCGGCAGAATAAAAAATATTTTTGCATGAATAATCGCATGTAATAAACGCTGAAGGAAAGATTACGTAAGAAGAACATGGCAACGTTTGAGAGATGGTAAGTATGATAAGTATAGCGCGCGGTGAAGATTGCGCCTGGTGGTGGAGGAGACCGGAGGACTGCGCCCGGTGGTAAAGACCGGCACATCACGCCCTTGATCCCGCTCTACGTCTTTATCTTTTATCGGTTTGCACTTTGCCGAGATTCGTCATTCGATTGCCCGCGATCGATTGACGCACGAACCGCACATTTTCTCATTCCACAAAATATTGAAGACGATATCGCAAGCGAACCTATTTATAGAACCGCGTAGAGCGAAATCGATCAGTAATTAAAATGTTTTTCGTCGTGTCAGATACATACCGAATACATACCGAAAATTGTATCGCTGTGAGAGTTTGAAAATTGCACAGATCTGTTGTGGGACAGATTACTAGATTACCAGAACATATACGAGCAAATTCGGAGATACAACGATACGAGGAAGTCAATAAGTTTTTAGAAAAATATAGTAAAACACATTTTTTTTTATCAATTCATTTTTATTTCTCAATATAATCTCCTTTCAACTCGATACATTTGATCCAACGATTCTCCAATTTTTTCAAGCCGAATAATATGATTTGTCCAACCCTTCAAAATAAGCCTCTGTTTCGGCGATGACCTGCTCTCTGGTGGTGTATCTCTTTCCTCCGAACATTTTGTCAGGTTTGGAAACAGGAAATAGTCGCAGGGGACAAAATCTGACGAATATGTTGGATAGGGAAGTAATTCGTAGCGGAATTTGGCCATCGGTGCCGGGCACGTGTGAACTCATTGTCATGATGGAAGAACACTTTCTTCTTCGCTAAATGGGGACGTTTTCTTTTTTTAAATGTTATTGAAACGATCCAATAAGGCTGTGTAATAATCGTCATTGATCGTTTGCTTCGACGGAAGATAATCGAATTATACCGCATCCTAAAAAACTATGTCCATCTCCTTTCCGACCGACTTACGGTCTTCGCCTTCTTCGAAGCTGATTCACCCGGTGAAGTTCATTGTTTTGACTGTTCCTTCGTCTCGGATGTGAAATAAAGGATCCATGTTTCTACAGTAATGAATTGACGCAGAAATTCATCTGGATAATGTTGAAACATCTCCATACATTGTTTTGAAATCGTCACAGGGTCGCGCTTATGGTCCACAATGAGTAAACACGGCACCCTATCTTGCCGATAGTTTTTTCATATCCAATTGTTCATGCAAAATTGAAATCACTGTGCCATGTAACATGAGGCCTGTGGCCTCAACAAGCTCGCATACTTTCACTCGTCGATCAGTCAAAACAATATCGTGGACTTTATTGATGATTTCTGGCAGAGCAGTCTCAATTGGACATTCCGAACGAGATGCATCATATGTGGATGTTTAAATTCATCATGTTTAAATTCATTCACCCAATTGTGTACAGTCGCACGCTGGTGCTCTAAACATTACCAACTCAGCTTTGATTTTTTTCGGCGTTAAACTTTTGATATGTAGATGTTTGATCACTGCACGAAACTTGTTTTTTTCCATTTTGCAAAAAAGTTGCTTTAATCGTCTACAGAAATGAAACCACGAAATAAATTCCGCTCAAAATTGACAGTAATCAGCTGAGAGATGCTACTTAAAAAATAATGTGACATGACGCTGCGAGTGCCCTATGACAGATTTTCTAAGAACTTATTGACTTGCCCTCGTTAGTGCCTGAAACATTATAATTTTCCAAGTCATCAAACGCATATCGACGATTCGTGCCTTTGATAAAGAATTGCAGCGAATGTCATTGAGAGGCTTGTTAAATCGCGCAATAAATGCTCTTCCATTTGAACTACATATTCTCGGATATCAGTTTGCGATCCAGGAACGCAGATTAGAGAAGCGATTGACTATGTGATCAAGGAATTAATTCATTGCTGCGTGTCGCGAGCACGACTTTGCGTATTCGCACAGCACGATCTTGTTGAACGATACGCGGCTAATAATGTACTCGAAAAGGCGCGAAAACGCAGAGTGATACGAGAAAGTGAATCGCAGCCACAGCAGTTTAGGCAGCTGAAATGCCAAAACGATTGGATTTGAAACCGTCAAAAAAAAAGAGCAAGCGGTTACTTTCGACGGCGAAACGCGATGACGTCCTATTCTATCAGCATTGTCGAGTCATTTGTCGGAGACGTGGCGAGAGTCGCCAAGGCAGTAAACGATAACGCAGCGTCAACTGGAAGAACTGTAATGTCATAATCGCGCCATGGAAGGCAGCGTTCATCTCGCTCTTTACAAGCGCAGACCAGGTATTGCACGTAGAAAAAAAAAGGTCAATGAAACGTTAAAAAAGCTGAGAGGAATAACTATCGATGTGCAACTGCAACAACTTGCAAACTATATGCGCATTCCGTATTTTAGAGGCATCTTATGCATACATAGTTAGGTTGTAAGAATAAATCAAAACGAGAGCGGTATCGTAAATCTGGATAATGCCGATGGATAAGCATTGGATAACGTATGCGAAAAGGGGGAACCGTGTCATGTATTTTGACAGTTTCGGCAATCTTCGACCGCCAAAAGAACTTGAACGGTATCTGGTAAACAGTTTAATCGAGTACAATCACACGCGTCATCAACGTTACAGTCAGAACAATTGCGGGTAACTTTGTCTACAGTTTCTACGAACGGTTAACATGCAATTTAAGAACTGACATTGCTTTAATTTAGTGCTCGTTTGAAATGTGTCGTTGATGTTTATGCTGTCCGACAAGAGTAGCGTCCTCGCCGTGAGCTACTTTCCAGCGGTAGATTTGGATGATGACAGCGATTACGAGCTCGGTCTGACAGACTTTCAAATGTACTACTATATATTCTAGCTTAGCCAATGTAAATTCAACAAACAACAAGTTTTATTATGGCAACGAGGAAATTGACATTCTCGAAGGATCATACGAATTGCGCGATATAAAACGGTATCTGAAGCGTGAAATTTTATGTTCTCATGCGAAAGGCAAGGTGGATGAAGAATTCCCGCTAATTATTCACGCTAATAACAATACGATGAGAAGTGAGATCAAATACGCGTATCAGACAAAACCTCGCACATTGGATCGCTACTGAGATTTTCATCGAATCGCGTACTGGAGCCGCGACAATGGCATAAGTCGGACGTGCCAATAAATATCATTAATGTGAATATCATACATATTGAATGCAACATGATCGCGCACAACAACGATAGGAATCTGTACACGATAAACGAGTTTTCACCGAGCGTGCTGCTAGGATATAAGATATCGGAAATGTTGACGCAGATCATTTACCTTCCGATCGTTGTACGGAGCATTACGGATCTAACGATTCGCGAGGTGAATCAACACGGCCGATTGCTTGAGTTTCGCGGAGAAGAGATCACCGTTAGGTTGCATGTACAGCAGTGCTAACATGAGATGCTTGTGTTGAACAAACAGCCGAGACGAGAGATACACCTTTTACTGGAAAGAAACTCACTGCGTCCAACGTTGCATTTTTAAAGTCGTTGGGTTTCATCGTATGAAATGGTTGATATCTAGAATATTACAATGAGCCGATCTTTGACGATCGCATCATCAAGATTGAGATTCACACGTACAATCCATACAATACTATAACACTACGTTTGGACATAGCGATGAGATACAGCAGCAGTATTTGTACACGTTGCCGTGCGACAGTTTTCTTTACATCGAAGGGAGATTGACGATGAAGAAGAAAAACGATCAAATGTCGACGACGCTTGGAAATAATTGCATAGTATGTTTGATGAAATTCAATATGAACTCAACGGTGTGGAGAGTGACCGCAACAGAAACATCAGAATTACCAGTACCATCAAGAACTATGTGTCAATGACAAAGCTTTGACTGCGTCGAACGTCGGATGGAACTTTAGATTCGATACGGAAAAAGGATACTTTAATTTTTGCGTGCCGCTCAACATGCTGTTGGATTTTGCGAGGATTACAAATGCTTGATTATCAACTCGCCACGAATTGATTTTGATACGAACGCGCAACGATTACAATTGCTTGGTGGGAAATCCTGCGACGGAGCCTGAAATTGAATTATTCAAAGTGCAGTGCCGATTGCCTCACGTCGCGTTAAACGAGATCAATAAATTGTCAATGCTTCCAATGTGAGCATTGGAAAGCGTTATCTGAGCATTTTCACTCGTGATCTGTGCGAATATCCTCTGTTACAGAATGTGACCAAGCATGGGCCGTCAAAATAGCGACTCAACTTGAAAAGCCGCGATACGTTATCTTTGCTCTGCAGATCGAAAGAATGTCATGTCACAAGATGTTAGCGTGTTCAATGATTTGAGTAACGTAAAAATATATCTAAATTTAAAATTTTATTCGTATGACAATCTGGATTTTTACAAAAAGAGATACTGTCCTATTTGATATATACGCGCGTTTTCGTAAACCATATTATGGAATCAACTACTTTGAAACGCTACTCAATGTGCTCTTGTTTATCGAAAAAGGACCTTTTGCAGTCATTAATTGCTCCCGACAAAACGAATCTGTTAAGAGCGCCACTGGATGTACGCATAGAATTTGACTGCAAGGAGAATTGCCCGCCTATTGCCTCATCTTACACGATCATGTAATCGTACTGTCCGTTGTCCAATGCGCAAGATTATGTAAATTGCAAGATTAGTAAGTATTTAGAATTTCAAAAGGGAGAAAAAAACTAGGGTGAAGCACAATCTTGAAGAATTACTCGTTATGGTCATATCAATGTTTGTGGATCTGCAAAGCTTCATTGTCGAAAAAAGATTTATCGTCAAAGAAGTAGTGGTGCTGAAACAAGGGATCGTTCTCACACATTTTTACGAGTCCCGTGCCATGGAAATTTTTGACAAGATCCAATAGACTTTGCGCTTCCTGGTTGAGTATTTATCACCATGAATTGCAATGGGAGGACGGGATCCTATGGTATAGCGAGGTGAAAACGCCTGATCACGGCTACTATATTTGAAGATGATACTACCGTATATATGTCAAGGGACGCGAGAAACGAATGTGGCTGTAGAACTTTCTTCTGGATGATGAGAGCGCTGCATCGAGACCTTGGATGCAGTTTACTATGATATGGAATTTTTAACTAATCTGGATGATTGTAATACTATACGATGTGGGAAACATGCAGAGAATTGTGCTTTGCAAAATGTATTTAAAATATTTAACTGGTGGTCGCAATGCCAGGAAGAATTGTAAGATTTTTAAAAATAAAACGTATATTATGTCACATTAATACATTTTTATTTCCGCTACTCTGACCAATAGATGTAAATAAATATGTGTGTGTGTGTGTATGTGTATATATATATATATATATATATATATATAATATATAGAGTAGATGAAGTTGAAAATGAACCGATAACAGTCTGATCTGTTAAATATTAATCTAGTAGCTGTTTATTTTTGTTAAACATCAGTCTGGTAACTGTTTATAGCTATTAAATATTAATCTGATAGCTATTTACAGTTGTTAAATATCAGTTTGATAGCCGTTCGATAACAGTGCAATAGCAGTTCGATATTAGCCCGATAGTTCAATAGATATTCATACGTTTAATTGCACTTCAATGCGAAGTGCTGCAACTGATAAAAATGCTGAGGTGGAATCTTTCGAACACGTCTTCTCGTATACTTTTTGGCTAAGGCATACGCTTTTATTCAAAGCATTGTACTTTTTGCCGCTGATATATTGATTGCGATAATCTAATAACTGATGATCTAATTGTAATTGATAAATATTGAAGTTTATTCATGGAATCGTTCGATCACGTGATATATTTTTTGACTGAGATATAAACTTTTGACAGAGGCGTTGTACTTTTGCTTGCTAATATAACGCATCTAATTATAACTGATAAAAATGAAGTTTATTTATGATATTGTTCGATCGCTTAATACACTTTTCGGCTGGTGTAAATTTTGATCAAGGCTAGGTTCTTTTCTTGGAATGGTATCATATTTCACAAACATCTTTACTATATAAAATCTCACACAGCCCCCGTCAATCAGTCTGTCAGTCTGTTTGTCGATTGATTATCGATCAGTCAATCGATCTATCAATCTGTTTGTCTATTAAATTATCGGTCAGTCTATTAATCGATCTGTGCGAGATTTTTATTATAAAATTGGCTGTTACATCCAAGCTTCGCATGCATGGGACTGAGGGGATGAACGCAACAGAAACCGAATTATTAGACCGATTTGATCGTGTCCAGGCTCTGGACCGCAAGGGAGTTCTGGGGAAGAACCGACGCGTGAGGCACTTCGCTTCGTCCTGAGGCCTAACGAGCCAGAGATCGAATGGAGGACGAAGTAGAAACCTTGACTCGTGCTCCTCTAAACGGACACACGAATCGGACGTACTTTTAATTTAAAGGACCCAAACCGAGTCAGTGCAAGGATGCACTTTAAGATATGTCCGTATGCCCTGACTTTCGATCATGGAACTTAATTCAAATAACCGGGGAGAGGGCGAAGTACAACCATGGGAAAACTTACAATACAAAAAGAAGTTTTTCAAATTAACAAACAAGGTTATGCAAATTTTAACATTATATTAAATTTAATAGTAATATAATGAAAGTTTAATAGTAATATAATAAAAGAAATATTTAGCAATACATTTTTGTTACACGATTTCTTTAGTTTGTTTCTTGATTAAGTATGTTTTTATGTGCATATATGAAAGTATCAAGTGGGAAAAGGATAGCGAAAGAATAAAAAGAGAAGAAGGTTTTGATGAATGGATCTGAGAGAGTTTGACCTGATTTTCCGCGGACGATGATAGTGATAACGGACAGACACAAGCGACCGATAGAACAATTATCGTGAGGCGACATGAATTGAAATTATATGAATGGATTACAATGTTTTATTTTCTTTTCATAGAAACTCAAAGGGAAAAAGACAAAAAGAAAGAAAAGAATAAAAATCAGATAAAAATAAATGAATAATAAAATAAATAATAAAATGAATTACCGAAAGAAAAAGCGAGGGCGACTAGAGAATAGAGATATTCCGACTTATTACTGAGATATTCATCGGTGGGAGTCCTCCGGCTAGGATGTGCGAGGTTGATCATGTTTCTCCAGCACTGACTGTAAATCTTTAAGTCTTGCTGGCCAAATATGTGAAGTCGATGAAATTTCTCCCGTATTGTTTCTAAACTCTGAGTTTTAAATGGTGCCTAGTTAAGAAAATAAGAACTTCGGACCACTACTCCCCAGAGAGAAATTAGGAAAAAAGGCGCTGAATCTCGCGGAATCGAAGTTTTTATAGTAATCTGTTCTGATTAACACTGATTGATGGATAGGTTCGTTAATTAGGTGATAGGGACATATTTCTTGCTTTCTAATTGATTAAGGACATTGTCCTAATCTGTAGGATTTGTATGAAAGTAAATCCTTAATTTTATAATCTTTACAATTTATGAGAAAAGCGCACGTGCAGTACATCGAGGAAGCGCACATGCAGCGTCGATACGAGACCAGAATCTATCTCTAAATGTCGCGTGTCGCTTCTTAGATTTTGTGATCACAGACTCGTCAGCGACTTGACCGTTAAAAAGTATCTTGGCGCCGATCTTACGCTTCTAATAACATATTTATTTTTACCTGCAGTGTCCGAGGAATACAGACTCAGTGTCCTTTTGGTTCCGCCACTCGTGCACATGCATCGATTTTTAGTTTATCTCGGAGCGACATTTACGAGAAAATATTTTCCTCTACTAAAACGAAGAGATTCTTCGTTTTAGTTTTTAATGTGGGAAAAAAAAATTGTTAGAAAATTTTTCTTCTGTAGGAGCTTAATTTGTTCATTATTCGCAACTGTTTTTTTATTTCAACGAATTCCAGATTTTCATGAAAGAAAAGAATCGTGGGAGTCTGCTGAATGTAACATGACAACATCAATAATTTTGTCGAGTGGATGGTACATATAACATGCAAGCACGTTTGTTGGCGGAGAAAGCGATTAATTTTAGTGAGGGTGCACTGAACTTTCAGACGGCGGGTAGAGTTGTCGAACAACCCAACGGATTAAGAATTAAATTGAATATCGGTAATGAGTTAATAAGAAAAACGTAAGTAATTATTATATTAAGTATGGGAAAAAGTTCGTGGCGTTTTTCCCGTTAGATGGCATTAAAAAACGCCACGAACTTTTTCCCATAATATTAATAGGATATACGTGTATAATTTTCGCATCTTGATTGAAGGTGATTATCAAATATTGTTTCATTTCATAAATTCATTCAATAATTTTACTCTTTATTTTGAGAAATTAATGTATTGTGCATTAATTTTAAGGAATTTTTTTAAAATACGGCTTTATTATGAAAAAATGGTTACAAATTGAACATTCAAAATATTGTCCATCGCTAGCCACTATTTTTTTCCATCTTCCTGGTAATAGACGGATTTTGTCAAAAGAACGACACATCTTTTGAGGTTACCCACGAATCAACTCATCTTTGGTATCTTCATAAGAATGGAAGGGCCGCTCAGACAGGCCATGAGTCATCGAAATAAATGGTAATCAGAAGTAATATCTGAAAAATACGGTGTGATAGGACCAGTTAAGGGCTTCAAATGTTTCCTTGACCGATTTCGCAACATATGGCCGAGCGTTGTCATGCTGGAAAATCACTTTGTCGTGTCTTTTCGCGTAATCTGGCCGTTTTTGCTTCAGTGCTCGACTCAATTGCATCAATTGTTGTTGGTAGTGTTCCCCAGTGATGATTTCGTTGGGTTGGAGCAACTCATAATACACTATACTCACCAAATATCCCCCCACCAAATACAAAGCAGGAGATTGGCGCCAATGAATATTCGGCTTTGCCGTCAAGATTGATGATTCGCCTGCACCATGATTTTTGCGTTCGGATTATCGTAACGTATTCATTTTTCATCACTCGTCACGATACAATGCAAAAAAATTTTTTCTTCTGTGTCTTTGAAGCAACAATTCACAGATCATTTTGCACTTTTCGACGTTCCTCGGCATTAATTCGTACGGCACCCAATTGCTTGCTTTTGAATCATTCCAATGACATTCAAACATCTAGAAATCATTAATCGATCAATTTTTAATGCATTTCTGCAAGTTATTCTTGCGTTTGACTCGGGTCTCTTGATCGAGTAAAGCTTCCACTTTCTCATCTTCAAACTTTCTCAGCTGGTCTGGACGTTTTTTCCGTATCAAAATCACCTTTTTTTATAGCGCCGAAACAGTACTCACATGTTGAAATCGATGGAATATAATCACTATAAACTTCCGATAGCATTCGTTGACTTTCAGTAACTTTTCTTCAAATGGAAGCAAAAAAGCGAAGCTTCCCGCAAATTGTGTTTTGTTGGCACAAAATTCAACATATTCAATGCTCAAAAAAACAATGTTTACACTTCGGCAAAATGACACATACTGAGAACTAAAGCCACATGATGATGCTTCGAACATGAAGATAACAACAATATGGTCCGATGCGAGTACTAGTTACGGTATCTCTTGAAAATCCTTCAAAATTAATGCATATTCCCAATATATAGTACTAATCTTTTAAAATTATTTTAAACAGATAAGAACGGTTCCGAAACTTTGCGTGGACATACCTCGCTATAACTAAGTATGTTAATTACATATTTTTTTAATCTTTTCTAGACTTAGCACCTCTGACGTCATCACTAGGATGAACCGACTATTTGATGTCTTGATAGAGAGGACGCGCCCGATTGGAAGGGAATATAAATGATACTAATAATCGCCTAAAAAGGAGGAGCGATTCGAATGAAGATTCTGATGATGACTTTTATGCAGCGGTAGCGAACATCTTAATAATTATAAAAAATTTATGTACATATACACATACAGATAGACAGATAGATAAATATACGCACATATATATATATATATATATATATATATAGATAAAAAATAAATCTACATATACAGAGTGTCTGAAAATAATCGCCAAATATTTTATGGGAAGGTAGAGCGGACTGAGTCGAAAAGTTCTTTACCATTTTGTAAGTTTCCCCAAATAGTTAACAAGATATTAATCCTTAAAGATAGTCGAATACTGTGTATACGCCTACCGATCGTTTGACGCGCGAGTCGTGGAGAGCGGGGATAGTCTGGTCAAGCGCGTCGTCCGAGCTATGGAGAGTTACGGCGGTGTGCGTGGCGCGAGGCCTTTGACAGCCAATCCCCAACTCCCAAGGCCCGCGCGCCAAGCGATCGGTAGGCATATATATTTCGCAGTAGTAAGTCGGGCGAGCGCACGTATTTGGCTATCTTTAAGGATTAATATCTCATTAACTATTAGGGAAATTTACAAAATGGTAGAGGACTTTTCGACTCAGTTTAGTCTGTTCTACCTGCCTATGAAATATTTGGCGATTATTTCCAGATTCTGTATGTATATATATATATATATATATATATATATATATATAGAGAGAGAGAGAGAGAGAGAGAGAGAGAGAGAGATATATTAATTATTTTTTCTTTTTTTTTCTCCTCTT
>Ga0157363_1000778_pt1 | contig 25159 bp, 21 predicted proteins | sample AttsexASBM1_FD_111477 | JGI IMG/M metagenome (GOLD analysis project Ga0157363, IMG submission 111477) | Fungus gardens microbial communities from leaf cutter ant in Ribeirão Preto, State of São Paulo, Brazil - Atta sexdens ASBM1 | ecosystem: Host-associated > Fungi > Mycelium > Unclassified ... | reverse complement strand
GTTCTCATCGTTTGCAGACGCTCCCGCTGTCAATCCAATACTGCGCGTTGGCATTGCCGGTCGCAGACAGCGTATTCAGTTTCAGACTCAGTTGTTCCAGCGGCACGCGAGTGCCGTCATCCATGCGGGCATCGCTCAGCACCAGGCGCTCCGGACCAAAATTGTCCGGCCCCGGCTGCACCGCCAGCTTAATACGCAGGATGCTTTCGCCGGCGACTTTACGCGCCAGATTCGGATCGGTGATGCTTAGACTGTAAAGCGGTGAAGCTGGCCAGCGGTCATTATCCAGCTGACGGAAACCGAGGCAGACATTGCCGCGAATGCGGAAGCTGCTTTTGCGATCCAGCGCGAAATCCCCTTTATCGAGATCGATCTCGCTATAGCACAGGTTGTCATCGCTCAGTGTGGCGGTTTCATCCAGCACGCCGAGATAGCGAATGGTGGAGTAAGGCTCGAAATCACCCGCACGGAACCAGAAGCTGCTGAGACGCAGATCAAGCGCCAGCAGGCACAGCATCGCGCCGACGGCAGCAGTGGATTTCGGGTTATCAATGCGGCCTTGTTTGTTGAACGGATACCAGTCGCTGGTGTGATAGCCTTCCAGCGACAAAATACGGCTGCCCGGCAGCGGCTGCAGATGGCGTACCAGTGCCTGAATGCCGGGGAAGCGCGAAGGACGGCCGGTTAACAGCAGTACATCGCACTGATACAGCGACACCACTTCGCACATGGCACGCAGGGCCGGGATGATCGCCATACGATGCTGCAGGAACTCACCGTGCAGCTGCGCCATGCTGACCACCAAAGGCACATCCAGCAGATCGAAGCGGTTGTCGCCGCCCAGCGTGCGCTGAATCTCACCGTTAACAAACGCCAGCACGCTGCTGGCCGGTTTTTGTGGCACCAGCTCACCGAACAGCGCATTGATTTCGCTGTGGCTGTCGAGCGGGTCCCAATTTTCGTAGCGTTCCAGCACCGCCTGCGCCAGCGGGATGAACAGCTGCAGGGTGACTTGCTGACGCAGCGTGGCTTGCCCATCCATGCGGCTGTCGTGACCAAACAGCTTGTTCATCAGCGGTTCGGCCAGCGTCAGCCCAGCCTTCTGCAGACTTTGTTGCAGTGCAGGCAGAATCCAAAGCTGAATCACATCCAGCAGAATATCGTCGCCTGCGACTTTAAAGCCTTCACGGAACAGCAGGCGCGGGGTGATTTTAACGTTATTACCCTGGCCGTCATCGAGACGATATTGGGTGATGGCCAGATCGGTGGTGCCGCCGCCAATATCGATAGAAGCGATGCGCAGGCTTTTGCCCGGTACTTCGTCGACTTCACGTGGACGATCCGGACGCGCCATGCTGCTGAAGAAATCTTCCGCACGCCCGGCAAAGTTCACCTGGGTTTCATTGAACAGCCACACCATTTGTCCGCAGGTGGCTTCATCCCATTCCATCTGCACATCCGGCACCGGGCGCAGGCTTTTCGCCTGACTCTGCACGCTGAAATCTTCCTCAGCCGGATGCCAGCCTTCGGCTTTCCACACCAGCGCGATGGCTTCCTGCATGCGACGACGGAAAATCTCGCGTTCCGGTTTCGGCATCGCGGAAGGCAGCGTGAGGATCACATGACGCAGCTGGCGCGGAGCCTGGCTCTGCGGCATGCGCTGACGCTGTGCCACGCTGTTCATCTGCATCATCGCCTGAGCCAGCAACTCACACAGCATAAAGGTCATCAGCGAACTGCGGCTGTAGCTGGCAGAGAACACCGGCAGGCGATCGTCTTCCGCCAGCGCGTGCAGCGGCTGGCCTTCGTCATTCAGCAACAGGGTGAAAGGCAGCGCAGTTGCCTGTGGCTCATCACTGCTGCCATGGGCGTTAAAGCGCCAGCCTGGCTGATAACGTGCTTCATCCCACAGATAACGGCGCGGGCTGGAGAGACCGGTGCTGCCTTCTGTGCCCGCGCGCAGCAGTGCAAGACGGCTGGCTTCACGGCCAACGCGCGTCAGCGATGGCCACATAAAAGCGTTTTCGCGGCCGCTTTCCAGCGAGAAGTTTGCTTTACCAAAGCGGGTTTCTGCGAATTCGAGACGGCTGTCAAACAGCTCGTTGTAGACCTGATGTGGCTCAGAAAGGTCGCGCAGTTGCAGTTCGTAAGTCTGGCGCAGTCCGTTGCTCTCTTCAGCGTGGTCTTCCACCAGAATGCCGCAGGTGTGCGAGTTACCGACGTCGAGGATGATATCGACATTCACCGCCGGGGTTTGCAGCGAGGTGGCCTGAATGTAGATCTCGGCCAGGTCCAACTGCTCACCCAGCAGCTCCAGCAGGTTGAGATAGTGTGCCTGATACTCAAACTCACGCAGCGCCTGATTCAGCTCCTGCTCGCGGCGAGATTCCAGCGCGTTGACCTGCTGAGTAAAGGTTTCACGCAGCCAGCCATCCACCCAGGTGTGGTCCAGAAACTCACCCAGTTCATAGTTGTGCCAGGCAAGGGCGAAACTCACGCCGTTTTGCGCATCGGCTTTGCTCAGACCGTGCTGTTCACCGCCGTCCTGTTCCGGCACGATACGGGTATCAAACGCCAGCGTAATGCGATGGGTGTTACCTGCGGCATCGGGCTGTGCCAGCGGTGCCAGGTGCAGGCGTGCCCAGTTATCCGGGCCGCCAATAAAACGGCGACCGCTGGTGCAGCGCAGCACCGGCAGCGGCAGCCATTGATGCGCCAGCAGCGTTAACGAATCTGCCAGTGCAATGTCCGACTCGGGACGTACCACCTCTGCTGCACCGCCATCTTCGGGATAGAGCAAAAATTTGCCGCTGTTACCGTCCACGTTCAGTCGCAGCAGCGGACCGTTAGCGGTTTGACGAACGAACTGGCGGCGCGCCTGCAAGGCAGGCAGACGTAAGCCAAAATCGAGAAACTGCACACCGCTATCTTCAATCAGCGTGATTTTTTGTTTGTCATCGATGAGGGGAGCCAACATGTTTACTTACTCTCACGCTTAATCGTCAACGGGAAGACCTGATCTGCGCCGTACTGCGCAGTGCAACTGGCAATGCCATCACCGGCTTTACACACCAGTTCCGGCATGCGGTAGCGCGATTTGTCGCTGCAGGTCGCAGTATAGCGGCTGCGAACCACCATGGTGCCGTCCACCGTCATTGCGGCAGTCACATCGGCTTTACAGCGGATGTTATCGCCCTGTGTAATGGTAGCGATGCCTTTGCCGTTGCGCAGCTGATAGCGCAGGCTCGGTGGCTTACCGGTTGGCAGGTTAGTCTGTCGTAATATCACGCGCCAGGTCCCGTTGATAAACTTCACGGAACCGATACGCGCATCTTCGGTGGTCATCACCAGGTCATCGGCCTTGGCCGGTTCAGTATGTTCAGCAATCACCTCAGGCGGCGCAGGAGGCGCGGCAGGCACAGGCGCAGCGGTGACCGTGGCGGTTTTTTGTGGCAGCGTGGCGGCCAGTTTCTCAGCTTTCGCGACCACTGGCGGTGGCGTGAAAACGGGAGCCGGTGCATCGGCAACCTGGGCAGGCGGTGTGGCTTCAGGCGCTGTGCTGTGCAGCCAGAACGCTACGCCAGCCGCAGCCACGGCGGCAACCGGCAGCAGCAATGCCAATGGACGCAATGCGGAAGGGCGGCGAACAGGCGGCTGTTCAACTTTAGGCTCAGGCTCAGGTGCGGGTTGTGGCGCTTCAGGTTCAGGCTGGGCGATCTCAACGGGCTCTTCCACCACGGGTGCAGCCACAACGGCAGGCACTTCAATCAAAGGCGCAATAACCGGTGCCACGATAACCGCAGCCGGTGGTTCTGGCAGCAACGGCGGTAAATCTTCTTCCAGACTGTCGCGCAGGCAGGCCAGTGCGTCATCGCGAGAGCGCGCCTGCGGATCGACAAAGCCCCAGAAGGTGATGACGGGTTTGCCGTCGACCAGATAAACGTACTGCTGATCCGGGAACTGCAGCGTCTTGCTCAGTAGGGCGCCAAACAGGCGCATCGCCGGATTCTCAGCGTCACGCGCGCGTAGACTTGCAGCCAGTAAATCCTGCTGATTGAGCGTCAGGAGTTCCAGCGCTTTTTGCCGTTCATGATCGCTGGCACTGCGCCAGGATTTTACTTTGCCGTTAAAGGGCGCATACCAGTCGAGGCGGTCCCCGCGCTCGTTGGCCTGGGGAATGGCGAGGCAGTTAGCCAGCGCCGTCTGGCGACGTAAACGCAGTGTTTCACGGATTTGCAGGGCAGAGGCCCAGACCGGCTGGCCGTTTTCACCCAGTGCCAGTACCGAATCCAGATTGCCGCTGCGCAGAAAAGTTTTTGCCACTCGTAGGGCCCTTATCGGTGGTTGCCTGAAGCAAAACAGTGTGTGTAATTGGCGATGCTGGTGATCTTAAGCCAAATGCAGGGAATCAAACGGCTGATAAAGGGGGAAAAACAGGGTGTTTTTCCCGCGTGCAAGCGTCGGTTGCTGAAATTTTAAGCGCGTGCGCGGTGGCTCAGCACCAGATGGGTGATCATGCCGCCGATTAATCCCCAGAAGGCAGAACCAATCCCCAGCAGAGAAATACCACTGGCGGTGATTAAAAAGGCGACGATGGCGCTGTCACGGTGATCGGGCTCGGCGAGAGCGCGTTGCAGGCTGCCGGAGAGGGTAGCCAGCAGCGCCAGCCCGGCCAGCGTGGCGATCAGCACCTGCGGCAAGGCACTTAACAGAATGGCAATCAGCGCGCCGGTAAAGCCAGTCAACAGATAGAAAATCCCGGCAATCGCGGAGGCCATCCAGCGTCGTTTCGGATCGGCATCCACATCCTCTCCCATGCAAATGGCAGCGGTAATGGCCGCAATACACACCGAAAAGCCGCCGAAAGGAGACAAGATCAGCGCAATAAAACCGGTCCAGCCGGTGAGGGCAGAGACAGGAGGCTGGTAACCATGCGCCTGTAAGGTCGCAATCCCAGGCGCATTTTGTGAGGCCATGGTGACCAGGAAATAGGGCAATCCCACACCAATCAATGATGCCAGCGTGAACTGCGGCATGATAAATTCCGGCACGCTCAGCGTCAGGGCATGCGGCGGGAAATGAATCGCCTGCTGACCCACCGCCACCAGCACGCCAGCGATCAGCGCCAGAATAATGGCATAGCGTGGCAGCCAGCGACGGCTCAAAAGCCACACCAGACACATACTGCCGCACAGGGCGAAGTTGCCTTCTAAACCGGTAAAGGTGCCAATACCGAAGCGCAGCAAAATCCCCGCCAGCATTGCCGCGGCCAAAGATTGCGGAATGTGGTTCATCAAGCGGGCAAACAGTCCGGTCACGCCACTAAATACGATCAGCGCATTGGTCGCTACAAACACGCCGACCACTTCATTTAAGGTCAGGCCCTGCACGCTGGTAGCCAGCAGTGCTGCGCCCGGCGTCGACCAGGCGGCCAGAATCGGCATGCGCGTCCACACCGAAAGACCGAAAGAGGCGAGACCCATACCAATGCCGAGCATCGACAGCCATCCGCCGATTTGTTCCGGCGAGGCGCCTGCAGCCTGAGCGGCCTGGAAAATCAATGCGGCAGTGCTGCTGTATCCCACCAGCACCGCAATAAAGCCGGAAACCAGCATAGGGAAAGAGAAAGCGTTGCGCGAAGTAGCGGTGTTCATCGATTTGCATCCTGTCGTGCGTTATAACGCACACTATTGCACGAGTGTGTTATAACGCACAAGTGCTACACTGCGCGCGAATTTGCCAGGAGATAGCATGGAAAATCTGCATCAACATTTGAGCCAGGCGTTAAAACAATTGCGCCAGGCGAACGGCTGGAGCCTGACACTGGCAGCGGATCGCACCGGTGTCAGCAAAGCGATGTTGGGCCAAATCGAACGCGGTGAATCCAGCCCGACGGTGGCGACATTGTGGAAAATCGCTACCGGTTTCAATGTGCCTTTCTCGTTTTTTGTTCAGGGTAGCGATCAACCGCCGGGTATCGCCGCGACGTTTAGCCAACCCAATGCGCAAATGCAGGTGAAGCCGCTGCTGCCATATGATGCCGCGTTGCGTTTTGATCTGCTGGAAGTCACGCTTGCTGGCGGTGCACAAAGCGACTCTTCCGCACACGAAAGTGGCGTGATTGAGCAGGTGGTGGTGCTGGAAGGTGAGCTGCTGCTGTGTGTGGAGGGAACCTGGCGTCGTCTGCAAAGCGGCGAAGCGCACCAGTTTGCGGCGGATGTCGCGCACAGTTACCGCAATCCCCTCAGCACACCTCTGCGTTTTCACAGTTTGATTCATTATATCAAGCGGCCGTGAGTGCCAATTACAAATTGATACGAAGGTAAACTACACAGTTTGCCTTCGTATTTATATACTCGCGCTTCATCAGTAAGGAGAAGGTGCCATGAGCGACCTGAATAGCGCGGCTGCGACTCTACGCAGCGTGAATGGCAAACTGGCGCGACGTCTGCGCGAATCGGCCCCACCGGGCGATCTCACCTGGCCACAGGTTTCTGTGTTGGGTTATCTGGTGCGCGATGGCGCGATGACGGTAACCGAACTGGCCGGGTTAGAAGGCGTGCGCAGTCAGTCGATGGGTGCAACCGTTGCCAGCTTGCAGGCGCAGGGACTCGTGAAAGGCGAAGCCGATCCGCAGGACGGTCGTAAAACCCGTTATCTGCCGACCGAAAGTTGCCTGACGCTGATCGCCGCCAATCGTGCACAGCGTGATGACTGGCTGCTACAGAGCATAGCAACCACACTTAATCGTGATGAACAGAAAACGTTACTGGCCGCTATTCCCTTACTGCAACGTATTGCCGACCAATAATCCTGAGAGGAATTCCCATGGCTTTAACAACCTTAGACGCAAAAACCGCCCTGATTGTGATTGATCTGCAGCATGGCATTGTCCGTCTCCCTGTTGCGCCCCTGTCAGCTGATGTTGTGGTTGAGCGTTGTGCACAGCTGGTTGAGGCGTTTCATGGCAAAAACCTGCCGGTAGTGAAAGTGAATGTGGCGGGTGGTGCACCAGGTCGTAACGAGCAGGCGCGCCACAGTGGCGAACTGCCAGCCGACTGGGCCGTACTGGTGCCAGAAATGGCGTTGAAGGCCGGTGAAATTGCCGTGACCAAAAAAACCTGGGGTGGTTTCCACAACACGGATTTGCATGAGCAGCTGCAGCAGCGTGGCATTACTCAGGTGGTTGTCTGTGGTATTGCCACCAGCATTGGCGTGGAATCTACTGCACGTCAGGCCTATGAGTTAGGTTACAACGTCACGCTGGCAACAGATGCGATGACCTGCCTGAACGCCGACACTCATCAAAACAGCGTCGAGCGTATCTTCCCGCGTCTGGGCGAAACCGGCTCAACCACCGACGTGCTGGCTCTGCTGAAGTAAAACGACTGGTCAGGCATGCACATGCACTGCATGCGCATTGTCAAAACGGCATAAAAAAGCCCTGCAATCTGAATAAGGTTGCAGGGCTTTTTTTTCAGGCGCGATGTCAGTTACTGAAACGCATAACTCACCGTCAGGCCTACGCTGTAGTTGCGCCCTGGCGCCGGTTCGTAATAGCGACCGTTGCTCTCATTGACGATCACAGAACCCACATAGGTCCGATCGAACAGGTTATCCACGCGACCAAACAAGTCCAGCGTCCAGTTCTGTACCAGCCACTTATAACCCGAGTTCAGGCCAAATACGGTATAAGAGGGTGCTTTAACATCATTTTCATCGTCAGCGGCAATGTCGCTCATGTAGCGCACATCACCGCCGGCATACCAGCCTTGATCCGGCGCATAGGCTAATCCGGCATAGGCCATATTACGTGCGATGCCTGGAATACGGTTGCCGTCACAGCTTTCAGTGCCACAGGCGTTAGAGCGATAGCGCGCATCCAGCAAGGTCCACGCCGCTTTCAGGTGCCAGTCATAACCAAACTCCTGATCCAGACCCAACTCCAGCCCGCGACGACGGGTTTCACCGGCATTTTTATAACTGGTACGGCCTTCATAGCTGCTGTCAGAGACGATTTCGTTTTTGGTATCGGTCTGGAACACGGCGGCGGTAATTAAACCGTTACCGATACGCTTTTTAGTGCCCAGCTCAACCGTATCGCTGGTCGCCGGCTTCAGATTGAGGTTCAGGCCAGACTGATCGGCTGAACGGTATGAAAGCTCATTCAGTGTTGGCGTTTCAAAGCCACGGCCTGCTGACACATAAGCGTTCCAGCTGTTATCAATCGCATATTTCAGTGAAGCGGCCGGCAGCCAGCGGTGATAACGGCGATTACCGCTGTCATCGGGATCGCTGGAAGTGACGTAATAATCGTTAGAGTCGAAATTCACCGTGCTCAAACGCACACCGGCATCCAGTGACCACTTATCCGTGAACTGCCACGCCGTTTGCAGATATGGATCGAGGTTCCACATCAGGTTGCGTTCATTGCGGCGCATGTCGCCCTGCACGCCGTAATCCGTCACGCCATTGCTGGTGGTGAAATTCTGATAACCCTTACGCTTTTCGGTCATGGTTTCATAGTCGAGACCGGCGGTCAGCGTAACAGGAAGGGTGAACACGGTATCGCGATGGGTCCAGCGCGTATCAATCCCCTGATAGTGGCGAGCCAGCGAAATCACGCCGCCGGGATAGCCTGCTTTCAGCTGGGTCGCCATCGGGATCGATTGATACTGCGTGGTTTCACGTTCACCGGCGTACATCATTACGCTGAGGTCGTCGTTCTCGCTCATCTGGCGCTGATAGTGCAGCCCAGCCTGGGTTTGGTCGACGGTTTTGCGCGCGTTATACAGCGTCACGTTGCTGGCAACCTGACGCGGGTTATCTTTCCACTGCGCTTCGGTTAAACCACCGGGATCCTGTGCATCCACATGAACACTGTTAAACAGCAGCGTCAGGGTGCTGACATCATCAATGCGCACGCCGAGTTTGGCGTTCCCGAGGTTTTTCTGTGCCGAGCTGTGGTCGCGATAGCCATGTGTGGTAAAGCGCGAGGCCGATACGGTGTAATTCACGTCACCGGCGTGGGTGCCATCACCGGTGGCGCCGCTGGCTTTGACGCTGTTGCGCCAACTGCCGTAGCTGCCGTACCAGGTGCTGGCTTCCAGCGTGGTAGGCTGCTGGCCGGTTTGGGTTTCAACGTTAATCACGCCGCCTGAAGAGTTACCGTACAGCGCGGAAAACGGGCCGCGCAGCACCTCAACGTGGTCAATCGAGCCAATGTCGATATTTGAGGTTTGTCCCTGGCCATCCGGCATCGTGGCGGGGATACCGTCAACATACAGGCGGATACCGCGCAGACCGAAAGTCGAACGCGAACCAAATCCACGCACGGAAATTTGCAAATCCTGCGCATAGTTCTGGCGATTCTGAATCTGCATGCCTGGCACGCTGGCGAGGTTTTCCGAGAGGTTGACGCGTGGTGCTGCATGACGCATATCGTCACCGGACACCACACTCACCGCCGCGGGCGTGTCCAGCTCGGACAAACCGCTGCCGGCTGGCGCGGCACTGACCACCATGGTATTGCTGGCACTATCCGCCGCCATCAGTTGCAGGGGGAATAATGCAGGCAGCATCAGCAACGGTGCCTGTCGCAGTAAAGCTATTTTCATTATGAAAGACCGTATAAAAGACGTGGAATGAACCAGGCGGAACATTAATCGCGCATAGAATAATTCTTTTTTGGTGATACAGGGTATTACATTTTCAGCGAATTTATTCAATAAATGCGGCCATTGGGCCTGTTTTTAATGGGGATAAGACAACGTATTTGATGGCATCGACAGAGAGAGGGGACGAATCTGGGGCATCTTTGGGCTGAAAATATGCAGGGTGAATGTAAGCAGTTAAACCGCGGGGTGTGCATTGTATACATTGATTAGGCATCCTTGCTCATCACAACGCGGGTTCCACTTAAATCTTTGTTTATGAAATGTCATCCGGGGTGCGCTGGACAACTATTTCCAGTGCGTTTCGGTAAATATCCTGCTTAATAATGTCACTTTCGCACTCAAGCCTTAATATCAGTGCAAGAATGATATCCTTATTGGTAATGCGGTGTTTTTTAGCCAGCAGTTCCAGGCGGATTTCAGAAATAATCACGCGTTCGCTTAAATATTGCTCGCCAGTCGTCTGGAAATAGTCGAGTAGTCGAGACTTAGCGGTAGTCGATTCTTGCATAAAAGCCTCAATTAAAGTAAGGGTAGAAGTTATGTGTATCCGTTAGCGTTATTGCAGGATCCAGCAAGATTGGGTTATCTTAAAACTACAATTTTGAAATGAGAAGCGATCTTCCTAGCTATCACGGCTCGGTATCCACAACATGGCTTACTCAGGCAATCAAAGTTATACAAATATTAAAAACTTGTACAATAAGCTCATGATCAATTCGTGTGGTCTGACATGTATATTATTTATATCTTTATATTCATTCAAAATAAATGAAATAAAACTCACAGTTATGAATGTCTGGAGTGCTGATCGTGAGTTTTTCCTGTGAAGTTGTTCAAAAATAGTGTATGAATCTACGATTAATAAAAGAAAGCAAAATTTAGTCAAATTCCGTACAATTTTATTCAAAGTCACCCATGCGTTTTCATCTGACTGAAGGTAAATTACAGTAAGGCTAATAAATATATTTAATATGCATCTTAAGTTTAGTAATTCCGCTTCGCTTTATTAATCACTGGAACCCACTATTGATATATGCAGTTTCTAACATTGTAGAGGTGCGCTTGGACGCATATGAAATTGATGTTGATGTTTTTGCACGCCTGATAAAAAAGCACGCAGCTGAGCACCAGTCAGGCGCTAGCCTAAAGTACGCAAAAGAAGGTGTCGATAAGATCATACAAGACATGAAAGATTCATTAGATAAAGATAAGGATTATCAGGTGGTTAAGTGGACGGAACTTCTCAATAAACTCGAAAGTTTTCAAAGCAGTACCGCAGATCCGCTCTGGAGAACTGTTATTAATCATGCCCGGTTCCGTATAAAAAGCAGGCGTAGTACTTTGATTCATGGAAGAGGGCGATTTAATCCCAAAGCGTAGCGGGTTTATTGCCCTATGCGTTTGCCAGCATTCTGGCTCTCTGGTCGGGGTCCGTATCAGGTAGCAGGTTGAATATCAAAGCGAGCATCGCATTTTAAATAGAGAGGGTAGTGGCATAACAGTGGATTACCCTCAACGCCGATGAGAGTCAGTGTTACTTCAATGTCTCGGTGTTGGGGTGAAATCATTCAGTTTGCTAATAATCTGGCATCTACGCAGTAATATAACCGAGGCGTAAAATCGCATTGCTATGTTCCCTGTGAAAACACCTGAAAGCAGTGCGCAGAAAGTGTCTATTTTCTGGGCAACTGAAAAGCAGTCATCCAACGGTTGGCTTATTCGTGCTGTCCTTAACAGGAGAGTAATTTCTTGAATATATTTGCATAGTGTTGTTTTGCAGATGCCTCTTCGCAGACGTCAAGTTGTTTCAATAACTCAAAGCAAAGCGTTTTTCTGCTCAACGTTTTACCTGAACTTAAAATTTCGGCCACGAGTTTTCCCAGCGCTTCCTCTTCAGAAATTTCTGAGCGATTTTCTGCTTCATCCCCGGTAAAAGGCTTTTTTGAATCTGCTGCATCATTGGTGCACATATTAATTTCCCTAAGGCTAATCGCAAAAGTTAAAAACATCGGGCTGCGCATGTCTCGCCATTTACGGCTCGCTTAAGCCTGTTCGACAACAATCCATCAGGGTGAATAACCCGGTTTAATTAGGAAATGCATATTTCCTAATAGGGCAAATGAATTAATCCAAAACCTTCATGACCATACTAATGGTTTTTTTTCCGTTAGTCACATCTTGTACTTTACCCACCACGCGCATGCCAAATGCCACGCACAATAGTAGCCCTGCTGCTGTTTCAGCATCAACATGAGATGAAATAGAGCCATCTTTTTGGCCATCCGCAACAAGCGAAATCAGAAAATTTTGGTTGCGCATCACGGCTTGCCGAACAAGTTCGGAGAGTTCTTCATCCAGCGTCTGAAGTTCAACGGTGCTTCCGACCACCAGGCATCCTCTGCGGCCTTCAATCTCAACAGCGGAATCCAGATAGAACTGGAGCAACTCTTCAATGCGCGCTCTGCCATTCGGAAAATGCTGCAGGCGTTGACGCAAGTCCGCATTGCGTATGGCAATGTAGCGTTCAAAAACGCGCAGAAACAGCGTACGTTTATCGATAAAAGCCTTGTAGATGCTTCCCGCTGTCAGGCCCATGGCTTCGCCAAGGTCAGCGATGGATGATGCGTGGTATCCTTTTTTCCGGAAGACAATCATTGCCTTATCCAGGACTTCATCCATGACAAAGACTCTTGGCCTGCCACGCTCGCGTGTCACTTTTGTGGTTTGATTTTCTGATGCCATCGATAATGATTTGTGTAGTGAATATTTCCAATTGATTATAGGTGAACGGAATAAAATAATCGAATCGCGTTTATATAAGGTGAATTCGATTTTCCCCGCACCTCTCGCCTGGCTGTCAGCACGATTTTCTGTCAGTCTGGCGGTTTTGTCTGCAAGCACAAAAGGGAGTGAAAATGAGTCAGCAACCGGTTGTCGCGGTATTAGGTTTAGGCGCAATGGGGCATGCATTTGCCGCCAACTTACTGAAAAAAGGATTCGTGGTGCGTGGCTGGAACCGCACACGTGCGAAGGGTGAAGATCTGCTGGATGCCGGTTTGCAACTGGCTGACAGCGCAGCGCGGGCCGTTGAAGGCGCAGACGTGGTGATCGCCATGCTGTCTGACGGCGACACCACGCGTCAGACCCTGACCGAAGCAAGCCGTGCATTGAGGCAGGGCGCGACCGTCTGCCAGATGGGGACTATTGGCGTGGAAGCGACTGATGCGCTGATTGCCGACCTGCAACAGGCACGTCCGGATGTGCTCTTTATCGATGCGCCGGTTTCCGGTACCAAAGCGCCTGCCGAAAATGCGCAGATTCTGGTGATGGCCAGCGGCGATCAAAGCAAAGCGCAGGCCGCTGAGCAGGTGTTTGCTGCAATTGGAAAAGGCACACAGTGGCTGGGTGAGGCGGGTGCCAGCTCGCGTATGAAACTGGTGGTCAACAGCTGGCTGATTGGCCTGATGCAAAGTCTGGCGGAGAGTACACGCCTGGCGGAGCAGTTTGGTTTCAGCACCGACGATCTGTGGAAAGTGCTGGATGGCGGCCCGCTGGCAGCCCCGTACGCCAAAATGAAACTGGGTATGATCGCCAGTGGTGATTTCACCCCGCAGATGCATCTGGTGTGGGCCTTGAAAGATGCCAGACTGGCACTGGATGCTGCGGGTGAGACCAAACTGCCCGCGCTGGAGAACATCGTTGACGTCTGGCAGCAAGCGGTCGATGCCGGTTACGGCGAGCAGGACCTGGCGGCGGTCTACCAATACCTGAAACGCTAAATGAGTCAGCGGCTCAACTTCGATTTCAGCTTTCGTCCGCTGGTGCCTTATGCGCACGATTATGTGCACGGTGATGCTGAGTCATGGCATCACCACGATTGTGCGCAGTTGATCCATACCTTAAGCGGCGTAGTGAAAGTCGAAACCCGACAGGGCTGCTGGATTGTGCCGCCGAGTCGTGGCGTGTGGTTACCGGCGGGCACAGAGCATGCGCTGCATATTGTGGGATCGGTGGCGGCACGCACGCTGTTTGTCGATCCGCTGGCGCGGGCGGATTTGCCTGCCAGCTGTCAGGTGGTGCAGATTTCCCCGCTGCTGCGTGAGCTGATCGTCAGTGCTCTGGCATTGCCGGATCAATACGCTTCTGGCAGTCGTGCCGAACGCATCTATGAATTGATCCTCGATGAAATCCGCGTAATGGATGTGCTGCCCTTCGGCCTGCCGTGGCCGGAGAGTGAGAGGATGCGTGCACTGTGCCAGCAAATTCATCAGCAACCGGGCGAGAGCTGGACACTCGCGAGAGCGGCCAGCGAACTCTGTGTCGCTGAACGCACGCTGGCGCGGCATTTTAACCGCGAAACCGGCTTGCAGTTCAGCGACTGGGTGCGCCGCGCACGTCTCAGCGTGGCGTTGGCGCGGCTGGCGCAGGGCGAAACGGTGTTAACGGTGGCGCTCGAACTCGGTTATGACAGCCCGAGCGCCTTCAGTGCGATGTTCCGCCGCGTGCTCGGCGTTACACCGGCGAACTACTTTCCTGCGGCAGAAAAGCGTGGGCTGCGTTGAGTAGCGCCTGTAATGAGGCGCGTGTCACATCATTATCGATGCCCACACCCCAGGCACGTTCGCCGCGTGCATTGGTACAGCTAATATAGGTAACAGAGCGGCTGTCACTGCGTTTACCCAGCGTATGCTCGTGGTAATCCTCAATGCTGATTGCCAGATCATAGCGCTGACGCAGTGCCGCGACCGCCGCCGACAGCAGTCCGTTGCCTTTGCCTTCCAGCGTCAGCGTTTGTCCGCCATCCTGCAGGCGCGCTTTAAATCGTGTTTCACCTTTCTCATCGCTATGGTTTTCCGCGTCCAGCAAGCGGCGTGCAGGCTGCGTTAAGCCGTAATGCTGGCAGAACAGTTGCCACAGTGCGTGATGCGTCATCTCCTGTCCGTGAGCATCGGTTTGCTGCTGCACAATGCGGCTGAACTCCTGCTGCAACCCGCGCGGTAACTGCAGGCCATGGTTTTGCTCCAGCAGCCAGGCGGCACCGCCTTTACCGGACTGACTGTTGACGCGAATCACCGCTTCGTAGCTGCAACCGATATCGATCGGATCAAGTGGCAGATACGGCATTTGCCAGATCGCCTCCTGACGCTCATTGCGTTCGGCAAAGCCCTTACGAATCGCATCCTGATGCGAACCCGAAAACGCGGTAAACACCAGCTCACCAGCGTACGGATGGCGCGGATGCACCGGCAACTGGTTACAACGGGTCACCACTTCCAGCACCTGCTGGATATCGCTGAAATCGAGTTCCGGTGCCACGCCCTGAGTATACAAATTGAGCGCCAGCGTTACGATATCGACATTGCCGGTGCGCTCACCATTACCGAACAAGCAGCCTTCAACGCGATCGGCTCCGGCCAGTATCGCCAGCTCGGCACAGGCCACGCCGGTGCCGCGATCGTTGTGCGGATGCACGCAAATCGCCACCTGCGATCGCTGGCTAAAATGTCGGCAGAAATACTCGATCTGATCCGCATAGACGTTCGGAGTATTCACTTCCACCGTGGCGGGCAGGTTAATAATCATCGGGCGTTCAGGCCCCGGCTGCCAGATCGATGCGACTGCTTCACAAATCTCCAGCGCGAATTCTGGTTCGGTAAAGCAGAACGTTTCAGGTGAATACTGGAAGGTCCAGGCGGTGTCGTTTTGTGCTTCACATTGGGCGCGGATTTGCCGTGCCCCAGCGCAGGCCAGCTCAATGATCTCTGCTTTGCTCTGGCGGAATACGCGTTCGCGGAACAACGGTGCCGTGGCGTTGTACATATGAATAATCGCCTGCGGTGCGCCGCGCAGGGCTTCAAAGGTGCGATCAATCAGATCGCTGCGTGCTTGCGTCAGTACCTGAATCGCAACGCCTTGCGGAATATGGTTCTGCTCAATCAGCAGGCGTACAAAGTCGAAATCGGTTTGCGAGGCGGCAGGAAACGCCACTTCAATCTCTTTGAAGCCGCAGCGCAGTAACAGTTGCCAAAACTCCAGCTTGCGGGCGCTGTCCATGGGTGTCGCCAGCGCCTGGTTGCCGTCACGCAGATCTGTGGACAGCCAGCGTGGAGCCTGGGTGAGCTGGCGCGATGGCCACTGACGGTCGGGTAAATCGATCACCGGGAAGGGGCGGTATTTTTCAGCAGGGTGGTTCAGCATGAGGTTCTCCTTATGGGTCTGTACTCAGTCTGGACCACATCGCCGCACGCTGCTCACGCATAACTGACAAGCCACATTGCGTAACTGACATTTCGTTGCGAAGTTGCCGCAGCAGCCGGGCCCACATTCTGTGAACCCTCGCTACCCCAACCGTTCACAACAAATGTGGGATGATGAGAATCGACGGCCAAAAGCGTTGTACTGCTTATGCGCAGGATGATTTTCCTCAGACGAAATCGGCATCTGGGCTTTTGGCACAACAGGGTAGTCTGGGGTTTTGCGCCACAAGAGAAAATAGAATGAAAAGAAAAGCTTTAGCCCTGTTTGTGATGCTCGCCAGTGGATCCGTCGCGGCGGAAACCGTCACGCTGCGCATTGCCGACCAGAAGGGCAATATGCACGCCGAGATGGAAGCGGCGCAGCAGCTAAATAATCTCAACTACAAAATCGAATGGGCGGAGTTCCCGGCAGCGGCACCGCTGGCGGAGGCACTGAATGCGGGCGCCGTCGATGCGGGTATTATTGGTGATGCGCCGCTGCTGTTCTCGCTGGCGGCGGGTTCGCAGGTGAAAGCGGTGGCGGTAAGTAAATCTGTGCCTGAAGGCTTAGCGGTATTGGTTAGCCCGGATTCAAAAATTAAAACCGTGGCCGATCTCAAAGGGAAAAATATTGCCACCGGGCGTGGATCCATTGGCCATTTTGAAGCGCTGAAAGCACTGGAAAAGGCCGGTTTAACGGATAAAGACGTCAACTTTCGCTTCCTGACGCCCGCCGATGCACGCATCGCATTAGCCAACGGTTCAGTCGATGCCTGGTCAACCTGGGATCCTTATACCGCGCTGGCGGAAGTCACGCATACTGGACGTGTGCTGATCAATGGCGTTGGCCTCTCCAGCGGCAACAGCTTCCTCGCGGCGACCGATGCGGCAATCAATGACGAGGCCAAACGTGCAGCGCTGCAGGATTACGTTAATCGCCTTGCGGCGGCGGATCGCTGGGCGAACAGCCATGTTGATGCGTACTCCACCACGCTGGCGAAAATCATCGGCTTCCCGAAAGAAGCCGCGGCGAAGTCCTTTGCACGCCGCCAGTCGCATTGGCAAGCCATTGATTACTCCACCATCGCACAACAGCAGGACACCGCCGATTTTTATCAAAAATATGGCCTGATTAAGCAGCATCTCGACGTCAAACCCACCTTTTATCATGGCTTAAAGGTTGCCCAGAACTAACGCTTTGTGCCCCTTTGTTTGGCGAATCAACCGGGCGCGAGTAGCATAGCGCCTATGTTGTCTCGCTGTGTGACCCCCTATGTTATTTAAAACCTTCGATGGTCATAACGACCTGCTGCTTAATCTGTGGCTGCATCATCGTGACGATCCCGCTGGCGCCTTTTTTTCTGGCATTGAGAAAGGGCATCTGGATTTTCCACGTATGCAGCAGGGTGGTTTTGCCGGTGGGCTCTTTGCACTGTTTGTCCCGCCGCAGCGTTACATCAATGAGGTCGCGCCGCAACGTGCAAACGAGCAGTGGCAGCCGCTCGATATTCTCTGGCAGCAACTCGACATCCTCAAAACGCTGGCGACACAATCCGGCGGGCGCGCGCGCTTATGCCTGACGGCGGCGGATATTGCCAGCTGTCGCCAGGATGGCGTGCTGGCAATGGTCGCGCATATTGAAGGGGCGGATGGATTCGATGCCGATGGTGAAGATTTGCATGCTTTTTATCAGGCAGGCGTGCGCAGCATCGGGCCTTTCTGGAACTTACCTAACCGATTTGGTGAGGGGGTAAACGGTGCTTTCCCGCATTCGCCGGACACCGGACCGGGCCTGACCCCCGCCGGTGAGCAGTTAATCCTTGCTGCCAATCGCCATCGCATGATGATTGATGTATCGCATATGAATGAGAAGGCGTTTTGGGACACCGCGCGGCTCTCAACGGCACCGCTGGTGGCTAGCCACTCTAACGTGCACGCGCTTTGCGCCCAGCCGCGCAATCTTACCGACCAGCAACTGCGTGCCATTCGCGACAGCGGCGGAGTGGTAGGGATTAATTTTGGTAACGCTTTCTTACGACCGGATGGCAAGCGTGATAGTGATACGCCATTGATCGAAATTGTTAAACATCTGGATCATTTAGCTGAAATAATGGGGCCAGAAAACGTAGCATTTGGTTCGGATTTCGACGGCATTAGCGTGCCCGATGCGTTGAAAGATGTTTCAGGGCTACCGCATCTCTATGCGCTGCTCACGTCGCTCGGCTATGATCAAGTTATGATTGAGCAGTTTGCCTGGGGGAACTGGCTGCGCGTCCTGCAACAGATTTGGCAGGATTAGCACAATTCCCTTACCGAATCAGGGTTGATCTGTCCGCTACATTGGCGCAACATCAGCCCGCGTCGTGCCTTGCTGCCAGAAAATTCGTTTACTGGTGCAAGCATTTCCAGCAGAGCCTGCTCTGCGTTATTTGTTTTGAGGAAGAAAGTTATGTGGAAAAAACCTGAATTTGTTGACCTGCGTCTGGGCCTGGAAGTGACTCTGTACATCTCCAACCGCTAAGACTTTCTGCCCGCCATTCGTGCGGGCATTTTATTTTTCATTCTGGTTATCTCTCATGTTTATTAAAGTGCTCGGTTCAGCGGCAGGCGGCGGCTTTCCGCAGTGGAACTGTAACTGCGCCAATTGCAGCGGCCTGCGCAACGGTACGATTCAGGCTCAGGCGCGGACACAATCCTCGATCATTGTCAGTGACAATGGCGAAGATTGGGTGCTGTGTAACGCATCGCCAGATATCAGCCAGCAGATCGCCCACACACCCGAACTGAATAAAAAAGGGGTGCTGCGCGGCACGGCGATTGGCAGCATCATCCTTACCGACAGTCAGATCGATCACACCACCGGTTTACTCAGTCTGCGCGAAGGTTGCCCGCATCAGGTGTGGTGTACGCCCGAGGTGCATGCCGATCTCACCAGCGGTTTCCCGATTTTCACCATGTTGCAGCACTGGAATGGCGGGCTGCAGCATCATGGTCTTACGCCACTCGAACCGTTCCGCGTCGATGTCTGTCGTAACCTGCAGTTCACCGCGATTCCGATTCTCAGCAACGCGCCGCCATACTCACCGTATCGCGACCGCCCGTTACCGGGTCATAACGTCGCGTTGTTTATTGAAAATACCGCCAATGGGCAGACGCTGCTGTATGCGCCAGGTCTGGGCGAGCCCGATGCGGTGATCATGCCGTGGCTGGAGAAAGCCGATTGCCTGTTAATTGACGGCACTGTCTGGCAAGACGATGAGTTGCTCGCCACTGGCGTCGGTAAAAACACCGGCAAAGCGATGGGGCATCTGGCCCTCGCGGAAGAGCATGGCCTGATGGCGCTGCTGGCTGCATTGCCGGCAAAACGCAAAATCTTAATTCATATTAATAACACCAATCCGATCCTCAACGAGCAGTCGCCGCAGCGTCAGTATCTGACGCAGCAGGGCATTGAAGTGAGCTGGGACGGGATGGCGATTCATCTGCAGGAGAGCGCATCGTGATCATTACCGAAGCCTTATCGCCGCAAGAATTCGAGCAGGCGCTGCGTGCCAAAGGCGCGTTTTACCATATTCATCATCCGTACCATATCGCGATGCATAACGGCGAAGCGACCCGCGAACAGATCCAGGGTTGGGTGGCGAACCGCTTCTATTACCAGACCAATATTCCGCTGAAAGATGCGGCGATCATGTCGAACTGCCCGGATCCGGCGACGCGTCGTAAATGGGTGCAGCGCATTCTCGATCATGACGGCAGCAACGATCAGGAAGGCGGTATTGAAGCCTGGCTACAACTGGGTGAAGCGGTGGGATTGGATCGTGAAGTCCTGTTGTCGGAAAAACTGGTGCTGCCAGGTGTGCGTTTTGCCGTGGATGCCTATGTTAACTTCGCCCGCCGCGCCAACTGGCAGGAAGCGGCCTGTAGCTCGCTAACCGAGCTGTTCGCGCCGCAAATCCACCAGTCGCGCCTCGACAGTTGGCCGCAGCACTATCCGTGGATCAAAGAAGAAGGCTACTTCTACTTCCGCAGCCGCCTTAGCCAGGCAAATCGCGATGTGGAACACGGGCTGGCGCTGGCGCTGGAAGTGTTCACCACTGCTGAGCAGCAGAACCGCATGCTGGAAATTCTGCAGTTCAAACTCGATATTCTCTGGACGCTGCTGGATGCCATGACCATGGCGTATTCTTTGCAACGCCCGCCTTATCACACGGTCACCGATCAGGTGTCCTGGCACAGCACAAGACTGGTGTAACATGATAAAAGATAATCTGATTCCGGCCTTCCGTCGTGGCTATCGCATGCAGTGGGAAGCGGCGCAGGATAGCCATGTGGTGCTGTATCCCGAAGGCATGGCGAAGCTGAATGAAACCGCGACGGCGATCCTTGAACTGGTCACCGGCAAACAGGATGTGGCCGCCATCATCGCCATTCTCAACAGCCGTTTCCCGGAAGCGGGCGGCGTGGATGATGACGTGAAGGAATTCCTGCAATCCGCCGTAGAACAGAAATGGATCCAGTGTCGTGAACCTGAATAAAACCGCCACGCCGCCGCTGTGGCTGCTGGCTGAGCTGACTTATCGCTGCCCGCTGCAGTGCCCATACTGCTCGAATCCGCTCGACTTCTCGCAACAGGAGAAAGAGCTGACGACTGAGCAGTGGATCGAGGTGTTCCGTCAGGCGCGTGCCATGGGCAGTGTGCAGATGGGATTTTCGGGCGGCGAACCGCTGACGCGGAAAGATCTGCCCGAGTTGATCAAGGCAGCGCGCGATCTCGGTTTCTACACCAACCTGATTACTTCCGGTATCGGTCTGACGGCGAAAAAACTCGACGCTTTCGCGGATGCGGGTCTGGATCATATTCAGATTAGCTTCCAGGCGAGTGATGAAACCCTCAATGCCGCGCTGGCCGGTTCGAAAAAAGCCTTCCAGCAGAAGCTGGAAATGGCGAAAGCGGTAAAAGCACACGGCTATCCAATGGTGCTGAACTTCGTGCTGCATCGCCATAATATCGACCAGATCGATAAAATCATCGACCTGTGCATTGAGCTGGAAGCGGACGACGTGGAACTGGCGACCTGCCAATTCTATGGTTGGGCGCATCTTAACCGCCAGGGCTTATTGCCGACGAGGGAACAGATTGCCCATGCCGAATCAGTAGTGGCGGAGTACCGTGAGCGTATGAGCGAAACCGGCAACCTCACGAATCTGCTGTTCGTCACGCCGGATTATTACGAAGAGCGACCAAAGCCTTGTATGGGCGGTTGGGGTTCAATTTTCCTCAGTGTGACACCGGAAGGTACGGCGTTACCTTGCCACAGCGCACGCCAGTTACCGGTTGAGTTCCCATCAGTGCTTGAGCATAGTCTCGAAGACATCTGGTATAACTCGTTTGGTTTTAACCGTTATCGCGGCTATAACTGGATGCCGGAGCCGTGCCGCTCCTGCGATGAGAAAGAGAAGGACTTCGGTGGTTGCCGTTGCCAGGCCTACATGCTGACCGGCAATGCGGATAACACCGATCCGGTATGCAGTAAGTCACCGCATCACGGCAAGATCCTGGAAGCGCGCCGCGAAGCTACCTGCAGCGACATCAAAATCGCCCAGCTACAGTTCCGCAATCGCTCCAACTCCGAACTGATTTTCAAGCAGCGAGTCACCTGATGACCTCTCGCCAGCTGGTGTTAGCCAATGGCCTGCGTTGCCACCTGCATCATCAGGCCGATGCTCGCGACGCTGCAGCCCTGATTCGCGTGCAGGCGGGCAGTCTGGATGAACCCGACCGCTGGCCGGGTCTGGCGCATTTGCTGGAGCATCTGTTGTTTTGCGGCAGCGAGCGTTTTAAAGACGTTGAGCGCCTGATGCCGTGGGTGCAACAGCGCGGCGGGCAGGTCAACGCCACCACGCAACTTAGCCACAGCGCCTTTTTTTTCCAGCTTCCCGCGGCGAACCTGTCTGAGGGTGTGCAGCGGTTGAGCGATATGATCGCCGCACCACTGTTGAGTCAGCAGGCTATTGAGCAGGAAGTGGCGGTGATTGATGCGGAATGTCAACTTCTGCAACAGCATGCCGACACGCTTTGTGAAACGGCGCTGGTGGATAGGTTGGGCGGGGCATTTCAACGTTTTCGCGTCGGCAATCAGCAGGTTTTTGGTGACAATGTCACTTCATTGCAGATTGCGTTGCGCGACTTCCATCAGCGCTTTTATCACGCGAATGCCATGGAGTTGTGGTTGCAGGGACCGCAATCGTTAGAAGAGCTGGCAGAACTGGCGCTGCATTTTTCTTCGATCAGCTCGGCAAAAATCTTACCTTCAAATCTCACACTCACACAGCCTCCAGGCGACGTGATGTTGCAACTGGCAGGTGATGAAAGCTTCTGGCTGACGTTGATGTTATCCGGTGAAAAACGTACTTTACGTGACAATGTCACCTTGCTCAGCGTGTTCTGGCAAGAAGAGGCACCGGGCAGCCTGCTGAGCGCGCTCAGAGAGGCTGAATTATGCGATACGCTGCAGGGACAATGGCTGTGGCAGGATGCGCAGCACGGTTGGCTAGCACTGCGCTTCAGCGGGCCTAAAATCAGTGCGGAGCAGGCTCATCACATTGAACACTGCTTCTGGCAGCATTTAGACGCCATCAAACTTTGCTCTCCAGAGCAACACCAGCATTATGCGCAGCTGGCGCGGCACGATTTTGCCTGTTTATCGCCACTGGAGCAGTTGCGTGGACGGGCGCTGGGCTTTGCGCCTGCCGATTATGTGCCGCAGGGTTTCAGTGCTTTTATCGCCGCATTGGCGCAGGTGCCTTGCTCACGCTTACTCACACAGCAGCAACTGGATTCGCCAGAATTCGTCCAGACGCAAGGTTTCACGCTCTTGTGCAAAAAAGGGCTGCCGCAAAGTCCGAGCACATTCTTAACGCCGGCATTCTTTTTCTATCCCACTGCGCAACCGGCCGTATTGCCACAGTTATCACCGATAGCAATGCCGCTGCCGCGTTTTGCGCCCCGGCAACAGGTTGAAACCTTGCTGTTGCGACCCGCTTTTTATCACACGATGAGTGATGCCGAAGCGCAGGCACGGCAAACCCGACTGCGTCCAGTGCTGGCGGCGTTGCGTCACGCAGGAGGAAGTGGCAGTTGGCAGCAGAAGCAGGGGGTCTGGCAGTTGGTGCTGAATCTGCCTGTCTGTGAGTCACACGCTTTGCTGGCTGTGCATCATGCACTTGAGGCACTGAACCTGACGCCCCAGCCAAAACCGCTGCCGCATGCCCAAACGATTGTGATTCGGCAGCTTCTTGCCGCCTTGCCCGCTCAATTGATTGCCCCGGCCGGTGACACTCGATGGCTGGCAGCATGGTGCGGTAAGCACACGTCATTGCATCAGCGAGTATCGCATCTGCTCAGCGACTTCACGCCTGATTTAGTAAGCGGTGCACAGCCGCCGCGCTTGCAGCGGGGCATTAAGCCGGTTCCTTGTACCGGAGGTGATCAGGCACTGCTGCTGTTTATTCCGCTGCCGCTAGCTGATGACAGGCAATTAGCCGCATTGCGCGCGCTGTCGTTGTTGCTGGAACCGCGCTTTTTCCAGCGATTACGGGTCGATCAGCAAATTGGCTATGTGGTGTCGGCACGCTACCAGCGCGTGGCGGATGTCGATGGGCTAATGCTGGCACTGCAGTCGCCACAGATTCCATGGCAAACGCTGCTTGGACACTGCAAACGCTTTTTACGCAAAATCGTGGCAGAGCTAGATGCTATCACGCCGCAAACCTTAGCGGCCTGGCAAGCCACACTGCGCGAACAGTGCGATGCCAGCGATAACGCGGAAGTCGCACTGCAGGGGTTACGACAACAGCAGGGATTGCCGACCCTCACGCGCGATGCGGTTGCATCCCTGACGTTGCCCCTTATTCAGCAACTTCATACCCGCTTAATGCGCGAACGCCGCCGCTGGCGAATACTCGTTAATCAGAGTTGAAAAGCGATGTGCTTACCGTTAGGCAAAGTCACATCAATACTTATCTCTCCGCCCAATGCAGCCACGTAACGCCTTATAGTCCAAAGTTACTTCCAAAATTTCTTAGCGAGGAAAATCAATATTCCATACAGTATAAATGTACTTATTGCTAACGTAGCCCAGGTTTTTTCAGGCCATCTGTCATATGTGAATGATGTAATGATCACCAAAAATATAATAGGTATGACAGTGAATACTTGCATCCAAAGGAAATCTTTTAGTAAGCTTTTTAAATTTCTCATAAGATTACATATTTCCTGACATGGTGTGCAAATGTTTTAAATTTTTAATTATTGTATTTTCGTCGAAAAATGAATCATTGATGACATGGCCAAGAACCGGCTCCACTATAAAGTACATCATTTCTAATTTTTTAGTGTAAAGAACATGATAAAATAATGGGTTTAACATTTTCAATCTTCCAGCTGATTCTGCAGCATCCTGAACAACACCATAAAGCCCTGTCGCCATTACAGGTATAGCCGTCCATTTTCCGACATGAAATCCAGAAATATTTAATCCACGAGTTACAGCTAATGCAATGGATAGGGAAATTCCATTGCTTAAGCCAAAGTTGGATGCTATTCGACTACCATACCCGCTTAACTCTTTAATTATTTTATCTCTACCATGAGAGTTAAGGTTTTTTATTTCATGCTCCACATATATTTGTATTATATCTACTGCAATGCTCTGCCTTTTGTAAATTTCCCGTAGGCCGAGTAAAAATCTAACATCTTCGTCCTTCAATTTAGAACACACGTCGAGATAGTTATCAGTTAAACATGACGTATACCAGCTGAGTCGGGTCACACCAGAGCCAATCTGGCTCATTTGTTTTGCAAGATTTTCACTTACACCTTTGACGGCGTTCTCTAAGCGCAGAGCTAGAGACCTGTCTGACTCGATTTGAGAAATGATGTAGTCGTTGTGCAAGTTGATTTCCTTATCAATAATTCCATTACAGATTGTAGGTATATAAACGAGAACATAGCAAAATACGGGGCAGGCCGCTATTTTTAATTGAACACTACTTGAATGAATCGCCAATCAAATAATGCGGTGTTGTGTGCGCAATCCCACAGTTTTTTTTGCTATGACAGATGTCATAGTTAACAGGCTATGAATACTATCAGTCTAAAAAACTTTCACCACACTAAACCATTACCCACTGATATTTTTGAATATATTTGAAGGTCACGGGCAAATCTCTTCACTATTCCTC
>Ga0157363_1000777_pt1 | contig 25174 bp, 20 predicted proteins | sample AttsexASBM1_FD_111477 | JGI IMG/M metagenome (GOLD analysis project Ga0157363, IMG submission 111477) | Fungus gardens microbial communities from leaf cutter ant in Ribeirão Preto, State of São Paulo, Brazil - Atta sexdens ASBM1 | ecosystem: Host-associated > Fungi > Mycelium > Unclassified ... | reverse complement strand
TCACACTCTTACAAAAAGTAATATAAAATATTATTATAAAAAATATATATAAAAAAAAAAAACAGAGAAATTATATATATATATATATATATATATATATATATATATATATATATATATATATACAGGGTATCTCATAATTTTAATAAATGTTTCTTGGAGTGAAAGAGAATGAAATTTTGAACTAAAAATTCCTTTCCCACTTTTGATTCAGACCATTATTTACCGAGTTATTAATAACAATTAAACTTGAATTCAATCAGATATCGTGCAGGAGTGGATTACGCAGGAGTGTAGCCACGGGATTCGCGCTTATTATGCAATTTCCCGATAGAAATTTTATTCAAAAATTGTTTATTTTCAACTCAAAGAGCTCCAAGAATTTTTTCAGAAGTTTTTGTCAATTTTTTTAGTAATGTATTTTCTTATTGACAATTAGTTTTATCAAAATGAAAAAATGCGATATGAAAAATTCTGAAAAAATTCTCAGAACTCTCTACAAGAAGAAAATAAACAATTTTTGTTACTTGTTTTTCTGTAAAGTTGATAATATTGATTAAAAAATTTTTATTGAAAACCAATATTCGGCAATATTTAGTAATTAATATCTTATTAACTATTACGAAAATTGCAAAATGCTAGAGGAGTCAGTTTAATCCACTCTATTAGCACACAAAATATTTGGCGGTCATTCTGGGACACCCTGTATATGCACACACAATATATGTGTAAGTGTACTTATTTATAGTATAGGTGTGTGTTGTGTATGTGTGTGTAAATCATGCATTTTTATAATTGAATATATTATGAACAATAATATTTTATAATACTAGTAATAAAATATTTTTAAATATAACTGACGCAGATGAAAAACTTAACAATTTCAGATTTAAAGTATTGTACATACCTTCTGAATGAGCGTAGCGCGCTATGACAAAACAGTAATAAAATGAGAATGGAAGTAGGAATGGAAAGGCACAAGTATTGACATATTTCAATTTCAAGCCAAAAGCAATCATCCTGAATAGTTCAGAATTAATGAAATCTTTTCTCACATATATCTTTCTAAATGGTACATACTCGATTATATCATAAAAAAAAAATGAATTTATATAACGGTGAGTAATTTCAGTACGGACCAAAAGGAATACAATTCGCAACTCGGGTTGCAAGTCGAAGACAACTCTAATCCAAAACGAAAAGAATCAGTCGCAACAATGATTTTAGTTAATCAGCTTCGCTGGAAGATTGACATTTAAACCGTAATCGCATCACATGACATGAGGGAAAAAGAGGTAGAGAAAGAAAGCGAATGATTATATATAAATCACGCTTTAATAGATGTAAAGAAAAAACTATAATCAAAACAAATCAATAATCAGTTTTGATTAAGGACATTTAATTTGAAGAGAACGTCACGGCAAAAGAATCGACATGAACTAATGAAAATGTGAAAAACCCGTTGTAGTTTCGATTAACCAACTTTACTTCATTTCTTTTTTTTTTAGACAAACGAAGATCGATGCGATCGGAGCGAAAGGGACGATGCACAGCAGGAAGTTGGATGTACGGAAGTCAAACAGCTGTTTGACAGATGGAGGCTCTGCGCGTTGGCTCAGCTCGGCTCGGCTCGGCCTCGCTCGCTTGCTTGCTCGCTCGCTCGCTGGCTGACTGGCTGACTGGCCCGACGACCTTGACCCATCAACCTCTTCAGAGAAGCAGAGAGAGACGCAAGGTGGGTGCGTGCGTGCGTGACAAACTCACTCACCGATGCGCCATATCCTAGTGGGCGCCGTCATTCTGTGCGCGGATGGCAGTGGCGGTGGCGGCTTCTCGATGACGACGACGACGACGACGACAACGATAACAACGACAACGACAACGATGATGATGACGAAAACGACAACGGTGGCACCGCGTTACGAATACGCGGTACGGAATGGAACAGCACCAAGTGCTGCTGTGACAGGTGCGCGCGTATAATGCACGGCAACGATGACGAGAACGGCGCGGCGGAAATGTACGCCGCTATTTCCACGATGCTCGCGCGACAAAGTTGCAGAGTCACCGTAGGAGCAGCCACCGCCGTGGAAGCGGTCCTCCATTAACGATGCTTCACAGGCACGACCGCCCACACGTAGTCGAAGGAGAGCGAGAGCATGAGAGAAATAAAGAGAGATGGAGAAAGAGGGAGAGAGGGAGAGACAGAGAGAGAGAGAGAGAGAGAGAAATGAAGGAAGTGAAGAATGTAACGTCAAAATTCATAACATCGTTTTCCGCTGACTGATTCTGCTGATTTGTCCTCGAATGTCTTGGACGTGTCCACACGCGTGATATCGTTGCTCAGAGAAGATAGAATACGCGATAGAGCGAGAATAGAGAGAGAGAAAGAGAGAGAGAGAGGGAGGGAGAAAGAGAGAGAGAGAAGGAGAGGGAGAGAGAAAGAGAGAGAAGAAAAACGGGACGACAATACAGGCGGAAAGATACGTGGCACGGGCGAGGATATGCAAGGCGAGGCGCTGTGCATCGTGTTCGTAACACGTACGGCCGATGAGAAACGACCCGAAGACAAAATGGGAAACGAAAAGGAACGGATTCGCATTGTATCAATAGAGCGCGACAAAGATGACAGGATTGTCAAAGACGCGCGCGAGAGGCGAGAGAGAAATGGATAGGAGAAATAGATAGAGGGACGGCTACGCGCGTATATATCTGGTATCGTCTAGTGCATGAACTATGCGTGAATATCCGTGAGAGGAAAGAAGAGGAGAGAGGAGAGGAGAGGAGAAACCAGGCTCTGATGTAGGCGACGTTGAGCGAAGGAGTGAAATTGCCGCAATTTTGCAATGGCGACACTGACGATGTTGACGCGCGGCGTCGACGACGCCCGATCGAAAATACCTGATCCGTAGTGTGATCTCTTGGTCGCACCGTTCTCTGCATCGCAGTCGAGCGGCCGCTTTCTGGAGTCCGCAATCTCCGGGGAGGGACACGTCTCCATTCCTGAATCAGCGGCCATCTTGGTTCGCTCGTTGCACGCACGTAATCCCCCCCCCCAGCCCAGACCCACACACGCACACACACTCACACCTGTACTCGCGCGCGCGCGCGAGTTTACACGCTCGGCCACGGAGAGATTACGTTACGAAATAAACGGCGCGCACCAGTCACCAACCACCAACGGTACACACAATCGAAGCGGAATGTGATGTACGGAATACACCGTGTAAACCAACACGGGACGCGCACCCTCTCTCTTCTTGCCTCCTCTTGATTGGAGAAGGGGAATTCGGTAATTCGCTAGAAAGGTGAGGAAAGAGAAAGAGAAAAAAATAATACGAAGGATCGCGCGCGAACGGGACGAACGATTAGTGGTGGAATGATGTGGAGCGATGCGCTGCGGCTGGAGCTGGTAGAGCAGACGATGTTCTCTTTATGGGGGCAAGAGTGTCCCAGAATGAAGTGCCAGGCGCGAGTAGATCAGATAGGCACAACGTTACACACTTCCAGACGAACGAACGAATGAATGAATGTATGTTATGTATATGCAGTGACGACGGAACCAGGAAAAAGGAGGAAAAAGAGAGTAGTAAGCGGCAGGCAGGCACTCGCACATACACACACATACATACACACACACACACACACGCGCGCGCAAGTGGAGAAATCCACACTAGGAACACTAGGATACGTGAGCGCGCACGAACAAATAACATACACGCGCTCGCGAAGTGCCGCGTCTCACTGCGTATCACTGCGACTTACTGACGACTGGCCGACTGGCCTCTCTTGCCTTGCCAACCAGCTGGTTGATACTCGCGCTACCCTCGCACAGCACACGTACACTGATATACACCTCTTGTCTAGGTTCGCTGCGTCTCCGTCTAACTTGCATTTGACTGCGTTTGACCTACGGCTATATACTCCGCCTCCATCTCTCTTCCTTTCCCTTCCTTCCCTTCCGTGCGCGCGCAGTTTCTCTCTTTCTCTCTCTCTTTCTTCTTTCGTCGTCAGTCCTCAACTAGCAGTCCCAGTGCGTCCCAGAGCGTGGGGCTCTGTTCAGCACAGTTCAGCAGTGGCGGAGTAAACTGGAGTAAACCAAATATATATATATATATATATATATATATATATATGTGTGTGTATAGTCGCAGAAAGCCCTGTCCGTGTCCGTGTCCCTCTTTCCCAACCCGCGAAAAATTCGACCGATCGACTAATCGAACGGACGACGGATGGATGTTTCCGGAACCTTTCGACGGAACTGACGGAACTGCGGCGAGCGTTGCAACGCGGCGAATGTTGCGCGCATACAACTATATGTTACGTAAACTGTTAGCTGTGCTGCTGCCACGGGGGATATAACATAACGAACATAATAACCTGCTGATGTTGCGTCGTCCTGCGCACTGCGCAATGCGCATTCATCGCGGACTCCGGACTCGGAGCAACATTTCCCGCCTTCGACCGCTTTTAATTATTACGGGCGAGAGATTGGCGGAATTGTATCCAACATTTTCACCCTTCAACACTCATACATATGCGCACTTGAGAATGGATTGAAACTTTTTTCTATCCGAATGCGTATTTTAAATAGCGAACACTTTTTTTTGGATTTAATTGGATTCAATTGGATTAAAAAACTGCATTTTGTATTCAAAATTTTGAATTGAACAGTATTCACAATTGCACAGAAGAAGCTAATATTATTTTTAGATTGAAAGGAACAGAGATATGCTCCATGCAATTCCTATAAATGAATAAAAATGTATTCAAGATTGAAAAGCATTCATTTTAACATTCGTGAATCAATATTTTTGAAAATCTGAATTCATTTTAATCCATTCTCGTTTGCTGGGAATGAGATCGATCCTAAGCAAAAACGCGATATTTATATATATATATTAGTAAGTCTATTTTTATTTCAAGACCGTCTTAAGATGCTAATATGTCTCTGTGATCGGTATTCGTATTGTATATAGTTGATTCTTATATATTTAAGACTTAAAATTTTTATTTAAGACCTACGTTCTAAATTTGTAAGTCAAATTTCACTTGGATTGAGTTGAAATTTCATTATTCCTGCAATGAACTTTACTGCAAAGTAGGAATGGAGAAAATCCACTAAAAATCATTGGAGTGAATTTTATCACTGTAAAGAATTGAAAAATTTACTCCAATTATTGAATGAAACTTCTCAATAGACCGAATAATGTCACTTCAAGGGGAGAGTGAATGATTTTATTCTATTTATGAAAGATCAATTTATTTTTTCTATAAAAAAAAAGCGATATATAGGCATATATTAAATTTGTAGCGTATAATTTTTTGCAAAATTTATAAATGAATTTAATCAAATACTTGTTGTTACCGTGTAAATCTTCTTAAATATCAAGTTCAAATACACAATTATACAACTATATATATTACTTTTTTCAGAAAAAAAAAAAAGAATCTTTAAGCAGAGTGAAATCGCACGCGCGCGCGCGCGCGTGTTTGTGTGTGTAAAAATGTATTTATTTATTTATTTGAGAAAGTTTAATTATAACGAAAATCTCATTAATGAAAACATGACAGGGTTGGCAACGTTACCTCATAAAAATAACTCATTACCATTCTTTTTCCTAAAAAGTAATTCATTATCGTTACTCATTATTGATTTGCAAAAATAACTCGTTACCGACAGTCGAATGATTAGAAGAATACTCGACTGTGATTGGTCAATTTCTTACTGTTACTTTTTACTCCGTGTATTGGACAACTGTATCACTGTGTGTCTATTCGTACTGTTCGTAGAGACAACTTGAAGGTTTCTACCGTACCGTAGAGTTTTTCCTTCCATAGCGATCGAAAGGATTCAGGTTTCAGTGTTGAAGAGTGATAATGCTCACCGTAGTGAACTCCTCACTCACCTACGAAATTCTTATGTATCTGAACTCGTTTTACTTCGGCATGTTCGCCGTATGTGAGCTGGGCATGGGGCTATTCAAGGCTGCGAATTTGCCATCACCGGGCACAAGCAAGACTCTGATAGAGTTCGCGCTTCTGTTTTTCTTGATAGTGACGGAGAGCGGCAGGATTTATCTGGGAAGAAAGGGAAATCTAACTGAGCGTGGACTGCCAATTCTCATCGGGATCGTCCTGACCATTCCCAGCTCGCTAGCGACGCTCTACTTCCTGCTTTGGCAGTACTACGTACTCAGGTTGGAGGTGATTCTCTGCAGTATACAGCTGGTTCTGCTAGCATCCGAGGTGGTCATTGCGATCATGTGCCTTATAGCCATCCACCGACCGCCAGCTCCAGTGAAATGACTAAATGTTATCCTTTCTGATATTCTAGTCGCACAATAATTATATTTACACTGTCACGCTTAATAATCCATTCAGAGTATTTAATCCATTCAGAGTATTGTCGATTCATCAAGGTTGAAATCAAAGTTTTTGACAACATTGTTTTTGATACACAATAAGACTTTTCTTGCTGTGTAGGATTATATCTATTATATCTCTACGTGTAAAAAACAATCCTGCACAGGAAAGAGAATCAGATTATTTTCTCTAAATCCTGATATAAATCCATTCTGTACAATAGCTTTACCACAAATTTTAAGTAAAAAATAAAGACTAATTAAAAAGATTTTTGTGCTACTTGTACAACTTGTGTAATTAAAATTATAAATACTGCCAAACAAGTATTCTCATTTAAGTAATTATCTGTAAATTTATTATTATTTATCGAAAAGATATTGAAGAATATTGTACTGTTGCTAAAAGCAAGCGATTTATAGAAACTAGATAGTAGAATTATTTTCATCAAATTAACTCAATTGGGTAGAACGTTTTGTTTTGTTACATATTTAAATAACAGTGCTGAAATGAATAGAATGACTATTTCTTTGTAGCTGCTGCTTTAGTTTAGCTGCATTATTTTCAATCAGAAGAAAAAAAGATGAAGAAAGACGAACAGTATAAATTGTGAATAGCCTTCAAGGAAAAAACATGTGAAACCCGAACTCCGAGATCGCTGTTTCATTGATAAAATGTGACACATTTTTAAATACTAGTATCAACGTCGTATACACATATACATAAATTTTTGTAGAATGAATAGTAACATAGCGTTTTAGTTAGACATCCAAGTCTAATTTCAAGAACTCGACATTGTTTCTTTGTGTAATCTATTAATCTGTAGCCTCCAATTTTGTAAATACAGATTTGTACAGAAACAAAGTTTTCATAGCAAATGCTGTCAATTCGATAGCTCTAGATAACATTTTGAGTTAAAAAAAAAAATGATAAAAAAGATTACAAATTCAAAAATCTTTATCGTTTTCAACATAATTCCAAAATAAAAATAGCCAATGGAAACATAAATGTTCTATCTTCCTTTGATGAATATGTAGCTTAAGTTCTACAGAAAAGAATTATATGTATTTATTTCTATATTGGATATAATCATCTATGGTAAGAAACTTGCATGTATTTGTTGTGTATATGCATTTATATCAAAATAAATATTTTTCAAATAAATAATACAATACGTGTATATGCCTTTATACATATGGCATAATACAAATTTTCTTTTCATAAAGATAATGCTGTTTTTGTCAGATCACATGTATCTTCAAGTACATATTTTTCCAAATATATTACACACGCGACGTACATTGGCTACAAAACTTATAAATACAAATATTTCTTAAAGTTCATGATTGAAATTTCTATCACAAACTATCAGATATACATTCGCGACATATAGTATATGCTGTATATGGAAAGAAAAATTATGACGCGATGTTAATTATAAATAAAGAATTAAAATTTAGCATCCATAATTACAGTCAATATCTAATTACTAGAATTCTACCCTAATCCATAGCAATTATAATAAACAGTTGATAGAATTCTACTTCTATGATAATTAAGATTGTAATTCTGTCTAACTAATACAATTTTTAATGTTTTATACTGTTCGCTGCGGCTCTGCGTCTTCTGATTATACGTAATCGATTGTTGCAATAAATTCGTAAAAATACTGAGCCGAATACCAACAATATTCCAAACACTCCAATAACAGTAATCTCGTGATGATAAATCAAACATGACAATAATATCGCCAAGCCCTGTAACAGATATTATTAAATAGGATTATAGTCTGAATTTAAGGGCAAGAACACAATAAATACAGTGTCGGCCGACTTTGTCATTTATGGAAAGTAATTTCGGCAACGTATGTAATTATGCATAGATATGGAATGATTTTGTTTTACACAACAGTCGGCCGATACTTTGTCTAATGCGTGCTCTTGTCCCTTTTTTTGACAAATTGATATTATCTGAAATAATTATATACTTGACGAATGGTCATCATAATGACAAATGTAATGGATCCAAATTTCGAAATGGTGTAAAAAATGTACAATTGGCCGCTTGCAGAACAAATGGAAATCAGCAAACAGTCGATTATAAACCTGGGATACTGTACAATAAAATTTGTTAATGTTATTTTCATGTAAACAATATTATAAGGAACTAACATGCGTATTGCAAAATTAATTACCGTCGTCATAAAAGAAAAAATTAGCGGAAAACTTGATTGTTGAAACAGAGACATCGCAGTTAGCAAACAGGAAAACATATTGACTGCACACATCATTTGTACGCTAGTTACTCCATAATCTATAAACAGTGCATTTTGCCAGGTACTTGTGAAACTATCTAATAATAAGTAACCTCCCAATAAAATAACACCGGAGAGTGTTGTCGCTCCATCTGAAAGTACTTATAAAATTAATACAATGTTGGTTGTAATTAAAATACATTGCATATTTAACAAAGTATTACTGTTTTTATTATGATCAGAACTGTCCAGCATAAAGAGCGTCATTCCGATAGAAATAAGAATTGCAGTAACATATTCATAATATTCGTATGACGTATGCGAAACTATTTTTCCCATAACCATAACCGGAATAATTTTAGAGGCTTTTGCTAAAACCTAAACGAATAATTAAACGGATATGAAACATTTATATAAATAGCTTTTGATATGCAGTAAAAGTTACGTTAGTGAGTAAAGAAATCAGCAAATTATCAGAAGATATATAATCGCAATTTTTCACCTGTGATGGAAAACTGACGTATTTCAGAGCTTCATATTGACACCAACTGCTCATGATATTTGATAGAGAACAAAATGCATACTTATACAATGGCGTCTTATGTTGTGGCTGACGTTGAATAAGTAAGTATAATCCAGACATCAGAAAAGCAAGAATGCGATTTACAAATACCAGGAATTGTGAATCTTGAAATCGTGCTTTACTGCCAGAAACATCTTCGTATTCCTGTACAAATGAATACAGTGTTAATTACATTTCTACAATAACAAAATGAATCCGTTATTGTAAAAATGTAATGACGTTATAAGTATGTATTTTACTTCCTGGTTAGTTACACTACAATTAATTATCAATCATAATAACATATATACATTTTTTTTATAAATATTTTTTTATTGTCGATAGAAGTTGATCACTACCTGCGTCATTATCTTTTCCTGCAGATAGCCCCAAGTCAAATAACTAATTTGTAATCCAAGGAAACAATATATCAATAGTAGAGCATCTTGAGTAAAAGTACGCTGAATGTGAGTGGAAGCATTAGGAACATAAGTTGGCGAATCCAAGAAACCTGTCTCACAGTGTCCCACAAAGCACGAATGCACCAGTCTAGGAATACAACCTTTTCCTGCATAAATATTCTTCTCAACTACTATAATGTACCTTGAGACATTATATTCCAGAGTTGGCAAAATTTACTTTATAAAACTTATTACCGTTAAAAAAAAAAAAAAACGTTATTGTTACTTGTTATTTATAAATGGGAAGATCCCGTCAGCACACATCCACTCACATCGATCGAGGTCTAGTAATTTTTCACTATTTTACCAATAAGAATATTTTATTTTAAATTGACCAATTAGGATATGTGCTATTGAATCCTTCTCTTAAAAATTAACGAGCCATTACTATTTTTCATTACTTTTTCTTGATATTAATAAAATATCATATACAAATTTTTATGATAAATATAAATAAAAAATATAAAAATTTCATCTTTTAATAAAGGAATAAGATTCAAAACTAAATGAATGTATGTTACAAAACAGAGATTTTTTTGTTATTATTCTATAATACGTTTCCATATATTTCTATTAAAATATCACTAGAAAAAAATATAAACTTTCTATTAATTAGAAAAATTGTTCAATTTATTATAGACTATAAATTTTTTTAATTTTTTTATTATTTTATGAATTTTCAAGAGCACTTTATTTTTTATTTATTTTTTAAATAAAAATTTTTAATAAATTATACAATTTTTGTACATAATAATTCTTTCTGTTATTCTGCATATAAAAAATAAAGAAGTGAAATTATCAAAAAATCAACAGTTGACGAAATATTTTATACTATATTCTAACATATTTTGAAAAACATACACGCGCTAAAATAAAATTAAAATATCTCATACTGTATCGAATACTATTAATTTTTTTATAATTTTTTATAATTTTTTATAATTTTATTTTAATGTAGAATAATTTTTTATATGTAGAATAATTAAAGAAAAGATATTATGTAAAAAAATTCAATTCCTTTAAAATATGCATTATAAATAATAAAAATATTTTATGATAACATTAATTACTTTGAAACAATTTCTCTGCTTAATGCTTTATTACATTATTGAAAATAAAAATATTTTAAACGTCTGAATTAAAGGAAATATTTTATTCAATTTATAACACAGAGTGAACATTAAAAATCAATTTGGCTCATTGGCTTATTTCTATTTGTTCTTTTATTTTTAATATTTTTCGTCAATAAAATACAATGATAGTACAGTAAAGACCAATCAAAACTTTTGTGCCTTTTTGTGACTAAAAAGGTTTTGAACTGAAGTATATATACAATAGTTCATTCATTTTTGTTATTAAAATCAAGTTACAATAATAAACTTTATTATAAATAAAATTTGTCACATTCTGTGCAATGATTATACACAGGATGTCAAAATTCTTGTCTCACAATAAAAAGTAATATGGTAAGCAATTAATATTTTGCTGGAAATTGATTTATATGCTAGAAATAAAGAGTAACGATAAAAATAACTATTCAAATCATTATTAATTCCTAAAAAATATAACTTCATTATCATCATAAGGAAATGTAATGTCATTACTCAGTATTTTAAAAATAAATTTAGATGGTAATGAAGTTGCAATATATTACATACCAACCCTGGTTAATTCTTTTCATATCAATACTTACCACCTCTCTGAATGTACTTTATATAGCGTACATATTTGTATATAAGACAACCTGGCAATAACACAGTGGCATATCCCAATAAATTCAAACATAATCGAATAATCCAATTATATGTAGATATCTTGAGAATATCCTCTCCATTGTTCATGACCAATTTGATAATCTCACTGGTTCCAAATATGATGCTGACTGAAAATAGTAGCAACAAGCTACCAAATGTATTCTCTTTAATTATGTACTGATAAAATACTGAAAAATTACATGTTTACTATAAAAATATCTAATGTATAAGAAGGACAACTATGTTTTACAAATATCAGTTACTTAATCTGCCGATTAAATTTAAGCCAACTTTTAAACTAAAAACTTGTTTCTAACTTAATTTCTTGACAATAATTTTTACAAAATACATATTTGTAAAGATATTCAAAATATATTTATATTTCCAAATCTAATTTACTATTCATACTACATTTTGCCTTCGCCATGAATTAGAAATTAAGACAAATTTTAAAGTCCTGCTGTTGGCAATTTTGATGACAAATTAATCGATCGATCAAGTAATCGGCAATTAATGAAACACCGGTCCTATGCATTAAGCTAGCTTGTCACTGTGTCGCATCAGCTGTAAAAACTAAACTAATATCGCCGTTGCATTTATGCTTTTGATAAAGCCGAAAATGAAACGTACCATATTACGATGTCACTCCCAAAGTTCCCCATACTCCTCGCGAATGAGAAACTTCGGCGATGGTATCAATTATCCCATAACCTTCGTTACAGACGTCCTCACTTGTGAGCCTAGCTCACAAGTTGCGAGCTTAGAAAAGCCTCCAACTGACGTACATTGTTATGCTATGAAAAATTGCCATTAGAACTGTAATTAACCTTATCTTCGCTCTACTCCATTTTTATCATGCCACGAGAAGACTCGTAAGGTTGTAGAGTACGCACTTATTAATGCCCATTTCCACTAATACAGATTAAAGAACATGACCATAGAAATATTGGAAACAGAGAGAAACTTGAGAGAGGCCAGTTGCCGGTTTTTTTTCTTGTTACCGTCGAAATCGCCAGTACATCAGTTTTCAGTTTGAGAATTACGTGACTACATACTATCGATAAAATTGTATCGACGAAAGTAGATATGGTTCGTGTCTGTACTAAATCTTCAGAACAAATGTGCCAATTATTCATAAGAGGGATTATATTTGTTATTAAACAAAATTTTATATATATATTTTTTATCAAAATCTATTAAGTAGCAAATTAAAATATCAGCGTTCGTAGATCTTAGTGATTACAATGACATAATTTTATTTGGAATATTCAAAACGCGAAGTAATATAAGAAAAATTATAAATGCCTTTATACAATCTCCAAATGCTGTATCGTTTAAAATTCGCGAATGACCTGCAAATAATAAAGCGATTGTATTAGTTAAAAATTATTTTTTATTTAAATTTTATATTATTGAAAATGATAATCAGTTAGCAAATACATAAATCATAGCACTCATAGATCTTGGTGGATACACATCCTCTTTACACAACGATATAGCATTACATAATAAACAAAAATTATGACAAATGAATATTATCCACAATTTTTATCGATTCATTACAATTTCCAAGAATTTAACAAATCTAATAAACGGAAAATTCTGTTCATGTTTGTTTTTAGATAAAATTATTTTTATTAAAATTTAGTAAGTCGGTGGCAAATTGAAATAGAGCAGCATTCATAGATTTTGATGATTACAATGACATAATTTTATTTAAAATAAAATTCAAAATGCGAGATAATAAAAAATATTATAAATACCTTTATACAATCTCCAAATGCTGTATCATTTAAAATTCGCGAATGACCTGTAAATAATAAAACAATCGTATTAGTTAAAAATTATTTTTTATTTAAATTTTATATTATTGTAAATGATAATCAGTTAGCAAATACTACACAAATCATAGCACTCATAGATCTTGGTGGATACACAAATTATCATCCTCTTTATACAATGATATAGCATTACATAATAAACAAAAATTATGACAAATGAACATTATCTACAATCTTTGTCGATTCATTACAATTTCCAAGGATTTAACAAATCTAATAAACGGAAAATTCCGTTCATGTTTATTATTAAATAAAACTTAATTTTTTATTAAAATTTAATAAGTCAGTAACACATTAAAATAGCATAGCATTCATAGATCTTGGTGATTACAATGATATAATTTTATTTAAAATATAATTCAAAACGTGAGGTAATATAAAAAAAAATTATAAATACCTTTATACAATCTCCAAATGCTGTATCGTTTAAAATTCGCAAATAACCTGTAAACAATAAAACAATCATATTAGTTAAAAATTATTTTTTATTTGAATTTTATATTATTGTAAATGATAATCAGTTAGCAAATACTACGTATAAATCATAGCACTCATAGATCTGGGTGATTACATAATTATCATCCTCTTTTTATACAATGATATAATATTATAATATTAGCCAAGTAATGGAAGTAACTCATTATTTAATATAACGAAGTTATAATAGTTACTTTATAATAGTTACTTTTTTTTAACTTTACTGGTAATTGCATCACTTTTTTTGGTAACTGTAACAATAACACAGTTAATTTTTTTAGTAACGATAACAAATTTTACAAATACTTTTATCGTTACTTTGCACACGATTGAACATGGTTTGATTGGACACAAGCCACTCATAGCGCATGAGACTAGAAAGCTCCTAGACACCCGTGCACTGTGATTGGTTGTCGATTTTAAAAAAGTAATGAAAAGTTACTTTCTCAAATAACGAGTAACTGTAACTTGGTACTTTTAAAAAGTAACTTTCCATTCCCCGCTATTAGCTAATATTGACTATGTTCAATTTGGACACTCACATACTTTAAACAATTTATAATCAACATTTCATTGGATATAAAACAAAAATACAAGAGCTGAAAACTCCAAACCAAATGCAGCAATTGTCCAAAATGTTTTTAAAAGATGGAGTATATAAATACCTTCATAGCATTTGAAGATGTTCCGCATCTTGAAACTAGCAACCTAATAATGAAAATAATTGTATTAGTTAAAATCTATTTTTAAATCTAAAATTTCAAAGTAATGTAAAGGATAATCAGTTAGCAAATATACAAATCATGGCACTCATTAGATTTGGTGGATATTTATCATCATTTAAATATATAAATATAAAAGGTCACCAACATCGACATATCACTTTGTTTTTGAACGATATTTCTTAAACAAAAAAGCCAAAAACTTTAAAAACATAAAATACAAACTAAAAGTGTTTTTTATTAGATAATATAAGTTTTTATAATACTGTTTGCAATTTTGAAATAATTCTGAAAATAACTTTTTCGTAAAATAAGCAAAAATGAGCGCTTTATAAACTGGGACTAAAAACTGGCACAGTAGACAGTAATGTCATATATTCTTATTCTTTTTCTTTCTCAGAAATTATCTATACAAGATACCTACAAGTGAATGTAATATAAGATTTTCTAGAATCTTTTTATTTTAAAAACGGTTTCTATTGGTACGCATATCTTGTACTGTTCTGCAGGACGCAAATGTAGTGGATATAATGTGAGCATTACTTTTTGGTTTTTTTTTATAAATACACGATTGCGTTCAACTTTAATAGGACTACATATTGATTCTATATTAGACTACATATTATTGACACTATATTTAAAAATATATTATTAAAAAAAGTAAGAAAAAAACAAATAAAATTGATTTAAGAATCTATAAACATGTAAAACGACGTATTATTATCAATAATGTAACCATTATTTAAACTATGCAATTTACAAAAACGTGAAAATTTTATTTTCACATAGAATTCGCTTTTAATTGATTTTGTGTAGAACCAAGCCACAAATATATATTATTACTTTTAAAAATCATGTTTTCATCAGTATTAATAAAGTTAATATAGTTAATTTCTGAAAAATAGGGAGGTGCCTCTTTAGGAAACTTATGTCAGTATCGGTGAATTTTCTATCATTACAAAATAAAAAAAGATAAATGAAAATTATTTATACAATTCATTGTCGATTTTTCAGGGATTTGCAAGCCTGACATTCAAAGAAAATTCTTTGTTATTATAATATTAACAATATATTTTATTAAGTTTTAAGTCAAAAGTAGCAAATTGAAAATCATGGCATTCATAGCAATATCAAAATTGGTGTATGTAAATGCACGAGAGAAATGTTATATAACAAATAATTAAGAAGAATTAGATAAATATAGTTAATTTGAAAAATGAAAACAAACTTAATAAATAAAATTTACCTAATTAAAAATTGGGTTTTGCAGATCAATCACAGAAGAAGCCGATTTTCCTTTCAATCTAAAAATAAAATTCCATAATATAAAACCTAAACATCGCAATCTAATAAAGGAAGCTTTAATTTATATAACATAAAAGGCTTACCCAAAATGATGTTTATAACTAATATAATTAAAGGCTTATTTCAAAATACTTTTATTTTGCTAAAATGTGTATTATTTTGTTATAAAAACATGGCATATCTGCAAAATAATGGTGCACAGCAAAGTTTTCTAAATCAAGTGTAAATAATACGTCAAAAAATTTTACTAAGCTAAAGCACAATTACTTTACAGAATACGTCATCCATAATAGATATTTTAATTTACAATGTATATTTAATAAAATATACAAATTAATCGGTCTTTTTAGTAGTTCGTGTTTTCTTAGTGGGAAGAGGTTTCTGTGATCGCAGTACGGCACTGGCCCGTCGCAGTGCAGCCTAAAAAACATTTTTAATAGAAGCATTAATACAATATTAATGACAAATGACATACAATTAAAATCAAATTTGATGTTCTATATATGATAATTGTTCTATGAAAAACAAATATAAGACAGGAACTTTAATTAGTAAATATTTTATTTAAAAAAATATTTTTAAAAAAATTTATTTAATAAACAATGATGATCATAATATTAAAGTGGTCAATTATAGCTATTCTTCTGAAGAATGGAATGATTGTAATTGATCTATTTTATAAGTACCGATGTTATTAAATCTGATTAAGGGTGCCATGCAAAACATAATCATTAATCTTTCAACTGTCAATAATACAAGATAGTATAAAAGTAAGTACTCAATTCATCAGAAACCATTACTTAAGTCAAGTTACAAGTCATAAGAAATCAATTAATTACAGTCAAGTACAAGAAGAAAAATATACTGTGATTGGTTAATTTCTTATAACATAAGAGTTAGAGCAATAGCACAAAAAAACTTAAGCAGTAAGCGAATTGACCAATTACTATAAAATTCAATCCAACATGTTGATTCATTATTGCTTATGTTTTACCACAAATGTCTAATTCAAATTTTTGTGTGCCATGGTCCTTAAAGTTTACTTAACAGCTTATTGTAGAAAGTTTATTAAAGTTTTTATTTAAAATAATGTGAAAACAGAGAATAAATAAACTTAGCATAATGATTCTAAAATTTATATACCTTGGTGAGGTCTACGCGATACTTGTTCTTTTTAAGTAAAGTTTTCAACTTATGTAGAGAACGACGAGCTCCTGCCTTCATTGTGCTCTTTACATTAGCTTTGGCAGGCTTGTTGACTGCCTTAGCCTTTTTATAGACAACTGTGAAACCCTTTTTGTCGGGAGTATCAATAACCCCAACGCTCTTACGATGAATCAAACCAGAATAGCGATAACTACTCAGATTCGTCAAGTTGTTAGCCTCCTAAAGAATTATTAATCTATGTAATAGCAAGAAATATTGTTAAAATTATTAATAATACTTTAGAAAATACAGCAGGCTTAACGAACCGTAGAAAACGGCTTATTGATGTTGCGTTTCTTCAGAAGAAAAGCGTTGTTGTCGCGGATTATCATCCAATTCAAGTGAGACGACATCTTGGACTTTCTATATAACAATCAGTATGCACATTTTTTCACTATTATCTTATCTATTATATATATATATATATATCTACATATATATATATCTTCGTATTTTATATTTTTGATGATAAATATATTTAAAAAAAAATAAACTTTTACTTCATTAAATTATTATCTACTATTTAAACTGAAGTTTTTTTTACAGGTTATGTGTATCTAACGAATGTAAAAAGATCATTTTTTACATATTTTCGTACTTAACTATCATACTGCGGAAACATTTGACGAATTAAACATATTACAATCTTAAAATACATGATCTAAAACGGATTATCAAAGAAAATCTGAAAATAAAGTCAAAATTATACGAACCACGTGCAACACCGACGAAAGATAACAAGAAAAGATTAAAAAAGATCGAAAAAACTTTCCTAGTTTCAAGCTCACCGATGACACCAACGAGATGAGATCAATATTAGAGTCTTATATTTATTAGAGAAGTGTGCCCATCTACGTCGCAAAAGTACTAAAAAAGTACTAGAAAAAGTACTAAATATAGTATCCGTTTGTAAAACGGACTATGAAATCTACCAATCATCCATTAGAGAAGCCATTTTTAATAGACAGAAATAAGTTCATCATTAGCTGCTAAACACGTGATTGCAATGATCAATCAGAATACTTAACACCAGTCACGCTTCTCTTATAAATATAGGACTCGAATCGATACTAAAATAGTGCAAGATTTTCTATTTTGTGGTCTTACTAATCATATCATATACCAATAATACTAATAGCGATTAGCGTATTCGATTTAGGGTGCAGTCGAGTTGATGCTATGAATACTTCAAAGAATTTTTTGATTGGTCAATTAGTAAAATTCTTTCTTCCGATTGGTTAATCAAATACTTCGAAGCATTCGTAATGTCAACTCGACCATACTCTTGGTCTAGTGATTCGATCTGACTCCGAGTCAATGATTTGATGTTCTGTTTAGCTACAAAAGAAGAGTTAAATTGTGTAAGAAATGCAGCTAAAAAGGCCAGACCATTGACTTGAAATCGAGTCAAATCGATAAATTGAATACGCTATAAAAGTTTATTGGACTATAGACAATTAGATTGAAATAGCCAATAGTCACTTTTAACAGCCTCAACTGTTGCTGAACAGATCTAGGAGCGCTCGCTGCTATTATGTATTCTTCTAGGTAATCCGCTCCACAACAATTGATTCAAAGCTCCGAGAGCCAGTTTCATCAACGCCAATAAGCTTAATCAGCTATTGACTGACACGTTTGACCAATCGCGTTTGTTTAGTAGAATCGACCAATTGCGGTTGACAGCTAATCAGGATTAAATTCGATTGATGAAACTGACCTATAATACGCAAACGAAAACTAGGAAAATGCTATATTATATGTACATATAATTTTTTTAAGTTTTTCATATACGACACTTTTCGAAAATAGGAGTCCTGCTGAACATGACCAATAGGAACCAATATGTCAATATTTCGGCTTACATAAAAAGATTGTTCTATTTAGATACATCTAGAGTTTTAGATCTTTGATCTAATTTTTATATTTTATCTAACTAATAAATAAATAATAAATGTGGAAATATTAGGCGCTTCCCATAAAATGTTTTATTTAACATCAACAAAAATAAAATTGCCAACAAATTACAAATAAGTATAAGCATTATTCTATTATGTTAATGCTTCGTTATTAAATGGTAATTCAGAAAAAGCACTCGCTATATCAGTTTCCTCATATTTGTTCAATTTTTCTCGTTCTTCCTTAAAGCGGATGGTCTGAAAATCCTGCGGAATAAAAATCTTTGTCTCGGATAAATATTTCTTGTCAGTCTCAAAAAAACGCAACTTGGACCACCGTATCGCTACGTCTTTATACAAGCATTTTCTGAACACCAAGCAGTGAATGTGACGCAGTTTCTCATACTTTATTCTCATGAATCCTATTTTGCTCAGCGTGTACCTCCAAGATTTCATCAATCTCGCATTTGAACCAACGTGTTTCGAGTCTGGACTCACAATAATCAGAATGCCACCACTCTTTAATACGTCATATGCGTTTTTACAGCAGATGTATCTCTGTTTTGGACATGGGAGATATTCCAACAATAGGGAAAATACCACAGAGTCAAAGAAATTCGTGGGTAATTGATAAATCTCCTGCATGTCTCGTAAGAGAATTTTCTCTTTTCCGATCACAATGTTCAAAAAATCGCATCGATAGACTCCTACCGTGGGAATTAGATCTATCGCAGTTACATCAAACGCATTGTCAATACTTATAGGATTGTAACAACTTCCTACATCTAAAAGTGATATTTTCCGTTCATCAACAAAATTTTGTAAACCGTTTTTTATATGGCTTGAATCTTTCTCGCATGTTGCACTTTCATCGTATGATTTTGCTGAAAAAAAAGTCATTTTAGCGTTTATCTCCTGCTCTTTCTTATCATATTTCTCTCTACCACCATTGTAAAAGTATTCTTTGCATTGAGTTTTTATCCATTCTATTCTACAGAACGTTCCATTTCTCAAATCTGAATTACTATCCACCCAGCATTTAGTGGCCAATTTGTGCATGGATATAGCATATTTCTGAAATAATATTAAAATAAAATCAAATTATGCAATTAAATATATTCTGATTTATATTACTCTGAATTGACATAATTTAACTTTCAGAGCAATGAAAATTTAAAGCAAACCTTTAGAACGTCATTTCGCGCCAAATGACGTTTCCATGCCATCTCGGCGCCATATTGATGATACTCGGCGCGCAATAGAGCATGAGTTTCCTTCACGATGTCAGCTAGACGTTTATGCTCCTCCGTCGTCATTCGATTAAGAATACTTCCTTTTTCCAGATATTCTGAACAATATTTAGCCAATACTGTAATTCTGTGAAGGCCGCAGCTTCACACTTTTGCATAAAGAAATATCAGAATGATGATTGACGGTTGCCCAGTTCTATTTCAGTCAATTACGATGACCTCGCTACATCGTGATTGGCTGCGTTCAGCAGAATGTTTATTTTGCAATTGTTGGCAGTTTTCTTCGCGCTGATTGGCTTTTAGATCAAGAGGAATGGTCCTATCTCAGCAGACAATCATAAAGCCGGTTCTACATTAATTGCAAGCCGATTGCAAGTTTGTTGCGACAGACAATCTGAAACTTGCATTTTGAAATCAACACTTCATACACTTGGCTGTCGCAACAAACTTGCGATCGACTTGCAACTAATGTAGAACCGGCTTAAAATGGTTGCATAACTGTGTGCTCTGCTGAACGCAGCCATTGGAACATGTTGGAGCACGCAACGCGACAAACTTGAACTGACTTGAAAATGCCGAGTGCAAAAAGTGCAAACAACTTGAACAGATCTCTTATATCGATATGACAGGTTTCGTAACCTCAACTAGCAAACTTCTACGCTCAATATTTCGATTCGCAGAACAGAACGACGTTTTTTTCCGTCAAATTCGTTCGTTTCGGATAAAAACGCGTCGAATAAATATAGTTTCATTGATTTTCGAACCGATCACTAAATTGAATAATTACCTTAAATGTGGAATTAATACATCTCTTATCATTTACTTGATGTCTAATATTTAAAAAATGTTGCACGAGATTTTATTGTCACTTTGGGGATGTTCAACCAACGTATCGCAGATGATAGAAATAGATGTGAGTACATATCTTATCAATGAAAAGTATTATATATTTAAGCTTCTTTCCTGTTAGTGAGTTCACTCACCACTACTATTTCAAATTATGACGTCAGATGCGAGAGGATTCGCAATAAAAATTTTTGCAAAATATAATAATATGAAAATATGTATAAATGAAACAATACTTGAAATCGATAGAACCTCTTGTAAAATATAAAAACTGTGATAAAAATTTTTTGTTTCATTAATAAATATATCTTAAAATGAATTATACATACCTACGCAAAAAAAATTGAAGGATCACTTAGTCTGTCTTCGAAAAATAGGTTTCAAGAGAAACTTTGTCAAAAATTATTACAACGAGACTTTTGAAAAGCATTTTAAAGCTCAAAGTCTCTATTTTCAATATCAGTAATTGTATTTCGATCTGATTGAATTTTTATAAAGTTATAGGGATATAAATGAAAATTTGTAAAATCTAAAAGTTTTACACGAACTTCACAAAGTTCCACGGCCTGAATTAAAAAACTGCAAACAAATTCTGTTTACAGCTTTCGAAAGAGCGAATCTTTACCTTTAATCTTTTTGTGTAATGTATAATCAAAACCAAAATGAGCTATGTGTTTACAGCTATGATAAACTATCAAAAATTATATAATTAGTATACACAAATATTTAATTTTTCCCAGAAAGGAGATAATTTTCGGTAAACTACTATATCTCCTAATGAGTCTATTCTATTGGTAGGAAATGTCATTTTATTTAAAAAAATTTCTGTTTGAATATAATTTGCATTTTATTATATGTTTTCTCGCTTCTGATAGTTCTAATGTTACAGTCTAGTGGCAATTGTAACAGTGAGTGAACAAATGTCTTAAATATTATCTTTATGTGCTTCTCGTCAATCTTTCTTCTAGTCCATAGATCTTGATAAGTATTTACATCCTGGAGAACAGGCGCTACTTAATAAAATATTAGATTTTGTGAAGAAGTGTAATGTCATACGAAATTTTATATACAACAAAAATACAAAAGGTTTGATGAGAAATTTGATGAAACATATTTTATGCAATTGACATAATTGTCTTATGTTCAATTTAATTATTTTGTGTTTTATAGAATCTGTAACTCCTGGTCTTTATATGCGTGCTCTTTTCGATGGAATGGATCAAGCACTAGAGCCATTTCGTAAAGAAATAATTGAATTGGAGAATACAGTCTTAAATGACAATCATACTCCGCTGTCGTTAATTCTGTGCAGCATTGAAAAATACACTTGTCTATTTTCCGTATTACATTCTATCATTCGTGAGGTCATTATACATTTCTTCAAGAAAGATATTTTACATTAGTTGGTTTCAGTATAATTCAATTTTTTTCAGATCAATATATTTTCTCCATTGTGTTATAATTGTGTTATAATGTTTGCTATTTCATATGTATAGAATATTTTTTTATTTGTGATGTTTTTTATAACAAAAAAGAAAATTTCTCTAAAGTCTAGATGTAAATGTACCATATAACTCTAAGGAATTATATGATACATTTATACATCTAAACTTTAGAGAAATTCCCTTTTTTTGTTATGACTTTATATTATCTTGCTTGTTTTAGCAAATAATAAATATATATTGTATATGATTTGAAATGTATGTAATCATATATAGAATAATAATCAAAATGACACAAAGCATTTTTACGATTAAATGTATATTGAATCCAACAATTATTATTATGAAATATTATAATTTATGTGCTGACACACAAAGATGTTATCAACTGACTTTTTCGTTTTAGATTCGTACACAGAAATTCCATGGTTGTAAATTGTTGCAATGCTTACATCAGCGTATGCATACCGGCGTACCCGAGATCAACGTCACTCTAGAATTGTAAGAGATTTATAATGAAATTCGACACTGTTTGCCTTATGCTACCTTGTCTACTCGCTTTTAGGATGGTCCATTCTGTTCATATTGTTTTTTATAAGCATTTAACAAGCTGGCTCTTATATGGGCATCTAGAAGATCCTTACAGGGAATTTTTTATACAAAAAATATCGGATTGCGAGAAAGTTTTGATGCATGAGGATGGGAAGAACAACATTGATGCACGTGAATCAATAAATGATAAAAAGATTGATGTTGATATGTGGGATTACAATGTACAGATGGACATGCTTCCATCTTACATCAAGCCATCATTGGCAAATAAAATCTTGACCATCGGTCAGACCGTCATTATGTTCGGAAATGATCCCCGACAGAAAAAAGGTAAAAAAATTGTAATTTTTAATTACCTAAAAAGGAAAGTATCTTGTTATAATTATTATATAAGCAAATAAGTGCAGCCATATGCAATAATTATGAAGAGCTAAATGTCTTTAGATTTCAGCATGATACCCAAAACAGAAAATTCCGTATGGGGCGACAAAGAGTACAAGTACTTTAGAAAACTTCAGAATCTCCAGGCAAAGTCAGTTTTCAACATTGTTGAGTTCGATCGCACGATCAATGAATTGAAACAGTGCGTGACCGAACTTTTGTGGCATGTTGCCGTTGAAGAGGCGCAGCTGATGCAACAACTCAGGCTGGTAAAAGAGTTCTTCCTGATGGGACGCGGTGATCTTTTCTTAGAGTTAATCAAGCTCACGACGCACATTCTGAATAAGGCACCAACAAGTCATACATCCAGAGATATTAATCTTGCGTTTCAAATGGCACTGAGAAAGATACACCTAAACGATGAAAGCGCTATCGACAGTTTTAATTTCGTGGTGCCTACGCTACCCTTTGAGAACGAGGACGCCAACACGGATATCACTGATCTCTTTGATAACGAAAAACAAGATCCTAATGGTGCATATTTGCATTGCAAGATTTTTCTAAAATATTCAAAGACAAGATGAACGAATTTTTTTTATTTTAGAGAAACGCGGATGGGGTATGATTACATTGAAATACAAGGTTGTCTGGCCGCTGCATCTGTTGTTTAATCCGGAAACGTTAAACGATTACAATACATTGTTTCGCTTTCTGTTGAGAGTTAAAAAGACCCAGATAGAGTTGTGGAATCTCTGGAGTGAACACATGCATCACAAAGACTTGTAAATATATTTAATATTTATTATAAGAAATATTTTTACTACCCAAAATTATTATAACAAAATGTATATTCGCAGTGACATCGGCGTGATCCAATTAAGAAATAATTTGATTTTTATCGTCGATAACTTGCAGTATTATTTACAAGTAGATGTGATGGAAAGTCAATATGCTATAATGGAAGCGAACATGAAGAACACACGAAATTTTGAAGATATACAAAAGGCACATTCGATGTTTCTGGCTAACGTTATGTCGCAAACTTTTTTGCTAGGCAGTGGAACAGGAAAAAAAAATCCCGTAAATTTCATCAGAATCATTTATAAAATTTAAAAATATTTTTTTATGCAAATTGTCGCAGGTTTGACGAATCGTCATTTCATACATCATTCTTTGATTGATTTTGAATTCTGTCATTGTTATCCTGGTATTCATGAATATTTTTAACAGGTGAACAAGCTGATACACCTTTTACTACGACTGTGCGATGATTTCATCTTACAAGCATCCATGTGGGAAGTTGGTAATTTGCTTTTAACGGAAAAAGAAGAACTCAAAACATTATGCGAAACACTTGATAGCGTAATGGATTGGTTGACGAAAACATTGAATAGAGTACGTGCGCAACCTAGTGGCGAACACTTGGCTCGGTTACTATTGAGATTAGATTTCAACAGATGGTTCAGTAAAAAGATTTGAAGGGATAAAAAGGATAAAATCATATAATGAAGAATTACATGTATATCGCTGTATACTGCTAAAATGGAACATAATGTTAAGTTTTTCTTTTTCGTAAAGATATTGTATAATTGGAATATAATTATTCAGTGAAGAATATGTAACAACAAGCAAAATAACATTATTATAATATTATTACTTTCCATTATAGCTTTTTATGTAAAACAATTTAAAAACTTTTAACTAATTTAAAAGGACATTTCACTCTGTTATTCTTTTTGCAAAAATCTTGTCATATGTTTTAACTATTTCAAGTCTATATTTCTTCAAATTTACTTTTTCTGTATCATGCAACTTGTACAATCAGTACAGTAATATATATATATATATATATATATATATATA
>Ga0157363_1000776_pt1 | contig 25198 bp, 12 predicted proteins | sample AttsexASBM1_FD_111477 | JGI IMG/M metagenome (GOLD analysis project Ga0157363, IMG submission 111477) | Fungus gardens microbial communities from leaf cutter ant in Ribeirão Preto, State of São Paulo, Brazil - Atta sexdens ASBM1 | ecosystem: Host-associated > Fungi > Mycelium > Unclassified ... | reverse complement strand
TGTTGACAGATGCCCAAGTTTATTGTATGACGTCTATGATCTATTTATTTCGACCACCACTTACCGCTAAAGCCATCTATAGGAAAACGGCGGAAGCAAAGTTGTACACCTAATAATATAATTTATATTGGATAAAATGTACAAAAATAGAGAGTTTGCATAAAAAAATAATATATTTTTTTTATTTATTATAGAAATTATGCATTATTATAAATTTATGTATAATAAAATTTATTTTTTGCAATAGATAGATATTAAAAAACTAAAATGAAGTTTAATATTTTGAATTTTGAGAAAACAATTTTGATTGGCTAACAAGTGCGTGATGTCACACTGCAGTAAACCATCTGCAATAAACCGTTTGCTTATACTGGAAGACCAAAGCGAAATCTTAAAACTCTCTTCTTAAAAACCTCTTTATAAATTCTTTATTAAGACTATTAAAATAAAATGCCAAACTAATTAGAGGGATTTATTAAAGTCGATTCAACGAATTTGCCAAAAATAACTGTATTTATGCTTAATTGATAATTTGTGTTTCATTATTAAAGTATTGTTAGAGAATGATTATCCATTGAACTTTATTATTATTTGAGAATATTAACAATCGTTTGAAGAAAATTATTAGTAATAGGAAAAGTGTTGTTAATGATAATAAAATTGAAGTAGTGCAGTCTTCGTGATTCACTGTTCCTTTCATTCGTGGTATTATTGAGAAGTTTATTAAGTTTAATAGATTGAATAGCGAGCGTATGAGGGTATCGTTTCATAGTATGTGCATCACTAATAAATTGCGAGAATTAGGGTACATAAAGACTCTTTATCGCGAAACAAGAAATTGAATGTTGTTTATAAGATTTCGTAAGAGTTGTGATGTAAGTGTGAGACAGACGTGTAGATAGCTGAAATCAAGAATCTTTTGATTCGATGGAATACGTCTACTCGTAATGTTATAACGGAGCATCAATTACAAGGCCATGATTTCGAACGAGACAACGTTACAATACTGGATGAGGAGTACAATACTGGCCTCACTACAGGAAGAGATTGATTTCGGAGATATTCATCTGAAAAAAACAAACAGACGCATGGACTCAATCTGTAGACGGATATGGAGCGGCTTCCCAAGGCCTACCTCCCGATCATAGACAAGCTATAAAGGCTTGAGATGTTATCACGTCTAATCCGTCAATGTCCTTCGTACGCAGTAATGTCTTTCTGATGTGTTTATCGATTACTTTCCAACTTTCTTGTTCTTGGAATTGATTAACTTTAATGTTACATTTTTTCCATTTGTTATCTCGGAAAATTACTAGCTTAAAAATAAAAAGTGACTTACTGTGTTTGATACTGACTGCCCAACATTATTAGGAGTCAGTTCTTGAATTTTATAGTAATATTTATTTTATAGTAATATTTTTAATGTTAGTAATGTTTTAATAATGTTTTAGTAATGTTTGCGATATGGTGCTATGTGAACATGGTGAGCGCCCTTATATTTGCTGGATAATTAATTATAATCTTAAATTAATCTCTCGTTTGAATTAGTCTCTCGTTTTAAATTAGTTCTCCATATTCTATTTTACAACATTTTCTAATTTTTTTTCTTTTTTTCTTTTCCTTTTTCTTTCACTCTTTTTAGTTTTAATTCCGACATTAAATTTTCGATGTAGAGGAGCTCATCATGACAAGATAACTTTTATTCACAGTTTTTATACATGTTTTATACATGTTAGTTTATGTTGTCTCTAAGAAAGGTTCAAAAGTGAGCCGAAACATGTAAGCGCGTTTTGTGAATAAAGAAGTTTCACACTTCATAGATATATTATTACGCGACGTCTTCTGCGCTTGACTCTTACTGCCCATATCCTTTCCAATTCTTTGACTGTATTTGTGTGGTTTGGAAATATATTGTTTGGGAGTATATTGTTAGTGATGAGCGATATAATGTAATCCAGAAGAAGAATAAAAACAACTTTGTACATTTTTATTATTACAGTGGTACTTTTTCAATTTTACACCAATAAGTAGCATAAATACAAACGAAAGTAAGAGAGATACGGGTACAAACGATTCTCTTTCGAATGGCATAAATGAAATTAAAAAAATCTTAAAGTTGCGCGCTGGTCATTTTTTATTTTTCACTTTTTTGTTTAACTGTTTGAGGTACAAACGAAATAATGATCGATACAAACAAGTACAAACGAAGTACAAACGGCCTGCGGTATTAATTTTTATTTTTGATAAAGTTGAACGCCAAGTTCACATCGGTACTTCCAACACAATCATTATGAAACGTTTTAATAACTCCCTCTAAATAAAACCCCTAATATTTTATAATATCTCGAAATGATCTTCACAATAAAAATAATTCCATTTTCGTGATTCATCAATACGATATGCATTTTTAAACCACTTTTTTCTGATATTTTCAGCTTGAGGCTAAAAGAACAATTTTTCCAGTTTTAATTGTGTTTTTACAAAGATAAACACATTTTATACGTGTTTCACTTTAAAAATAAATTAATTCTGAATAATTGTGATTTCGTTGTTGCAGTGTGACGTCACAGCAGAACTCAGTCGTATCCGGACCGTCTTCGACCGGAATTTCAAATAACAAATAAATATTTTATTATTTTCTTGTATAATTTGCATTAAAAAATTATTTAAAAAATTATATTATAATTATACAGTTAAAAAAATATATATATTATAAAATGTAATATTTTTTTAAAATTATGTAAACTTCCTATTATTTTTAATCTCCGAACCTTCATTAGATCATCTATGCGACATTCGATTTAAAAAAAATTTTTAATATACAAATTTTTAATATACAAAATTTTAACATGCAATAAATAAACCTTGATTTGTACCTATTTGTATCTACCTTTCTTTTCGCTTGTTCCTCGAAAGGTTTCAAAATTAATTTTTGAAAAATACTAGCACTTCACTTTCAGACATTACTGACTAAGATATTATGTAGAGTAAAAAAGATGCACAATGACTGTCGTTAAGAGTTACAGAATCGACCCTTTAAGTTTCTATCGAAGATTAGAATTGGAAAAGTGCAAGAATTGACCAATCACAGTTGAACATTCCCCTCTCATTCGACTGTAAGAGGGGAATACTCGATTGTGAGTCAAATCCCATACTTTAACCAACTCTACTCTAACCTTCGGTGGAAATTTAGTCACTGTTTCCGAGAGAGAGAAATGCCATCTAATTCAATATCGCTTGTACTCGTTTGTATCGTTATTTTACTTCATTTATATCTTGAATTCATTTGTATCTAAGAAAATGATTATTGTTGGGGTTTTTTTGTTGAGTGAAGGACCTTTGTACTTTGACATAAAATATGTCTTTATTGAAGTGAATCGGAGGAGAAAGGACGTTACAAATGAAAATAAATCTAATCTAAGGAGATGATTTCGCATAGGAAAAAGACTCTGTAGGGATTTCTAATAGGTTTAAATTATATCTTATACACCCTACACACCTTTTAATTTTTAGTACACATCTAGATGTTATTATATATTTATGTTCCTCTCGCGACAAAAAAAATCAACAGCGCTTACTTTACCATTCTATTCTCTCTGCTCAACGATAGTGTATTGCCTGTATCTCTACATTATATCAAACAATAAAGAATAGTAATCGTACGAAAGTAATTCTCTTTCCGAGCTGGAATTAAATATATCCGAAGCACCTACAACTCGCCCTAATGTGGCGACATCTATCTCGTCCTGAATCACAAAAGAATAAAGCGTCTATGATCGATCGGTTTGTTAATGAAATAAATTTATTTCTTACACTCTCCCCCTATAAATCGAAATTACATGGTATAATTCATTTCTTAGTACATACAAAAACTCTTAATTTAAATACGTTTTGTTACAGCATATTAGTTTATCTTTACATACATCTTACAGATATACATTTTGTACAATCAGCAATCATCTCATTTATGTTAACATTATAATATAGTGTAATAACATTAATATAATATTATTCTCAATCTTATCACGTAAAAAATGAAATTTTAAATTGACATGACGTACCTTACTTGACGATTTTGCATTTTTCAACTACTGGATTGTAGCTTGATCGTCAAAACAATTGAATCGGTTTACTGACATATTCATTGCATTTTAACTCAATGAACATATGCTGTAGCCACATGATATCTTTAGCTGTATCAGTAATTGCAAAGAGTTCAACTTCACAAGTAAAGTTATCTACCGTTCTTTGCTTCTTGCTCTTCCATGTAATAAGAGTTTCCTATGAATATGGCTTCCCTTGAAAATGATTTCCCACTTACTTTTTACTGTTTTAACATTTCCTGAGCGTTCACACATATCTCACGCATTATACTCGTTTAATTCGACTTCCATCACACGTTTCCATTCCTCCCATTCATTACTGTCACGTGCTTTATTAAAATTATGCGGTATATTTGGATATTATTTACAAATTGGGCACGGTAAATGTTCGATAACCTGGCTGAGCGTTTCATACCTTCTTCCCGTAAACGTTTTTTCTTTTCCTTTAAATATTCTTCTTTTCGTTTTAAATTTTCGTTGATGTAGTCCCTTTGCTTTCCCTTTCTAATAACTATTTTTAACTATCCTATTTTTACTTTAATTATCTGAATTCTCTATTATATCAGTATTATTTTCTATACAAGGCTCCACATCATTACTTTCTCTTTGTACATCTCTTCATCTGTATTGCAACTATCGTATACACTATCAAGCACATTAATACTTGGACTTACTTCACTATTTTCTTTTAGGTCAGTCTCGTCAGCGTTAGTAGTATTATTGAAATTATTACTATAGTATTAATAATATTTTCGATATTCCGAACCTCGTAATTACTATCTATCCTTTGTTTTATATAATAGCTCTGAGTTTCGTTGAATATTGCATTATAATTACTCTTCGCTCAATGTCGAATAAAAAACTCTACACGGTTTTGCGAATAACTTTATCGCTTTCTTTCTGTTCGGTTGCAGTTTATTGCGCGGTCCTATTGATATGACAATATGCTACATCCGAATGTCCTTAAGTAACTAATGTTTGGTACGTTACCATGCCACAACTCATATGGCGTCTTGGTTTTGTTTTTCCTAGAAACTAGATTAATAGTGTGTGTAACGTAAGCATTCGCCCAAAATGACAACAGTAAACCGCTTTCGTACAATAGTGTACGCGCTCGCTCCAAAATTACTCTATTTTCTCTCTCCACCTTTCCATTACTCTCAAGATTATATGTAATAATCTTTTAATGTTCAATACCTTCCTTTTATAAACTCACGAAATTCATTATTAATAAACTCAATACCTGTCAGTACGTATATCTTTACCTAGCACGTTCTTATATTTTTCTTGGAACATTCGGCATATAAATAACGTGTCATTTTTATTTTTCAAAAAATAGATAAAATACATATCACTGTAATCTATAATGAGCAATATATAACACAAGCCACTTTTGAATTTAACAGGCATGGACCTACACATATCAACAAATATAACAAATCTAATATAGCTTGGCTCTGTCTATGAATAACGCTCTCATGGCTTTCGCAATAACTTACACATCTTGCTGCACAATTAATATCTCTTACTTCGCCGTTAATTCCTATTGCGAGTTCTTCTCGTATAAGTTTCTGTATATATTTATTATTCACATGACTTAGTCTACGATGCCATACATCTGTGAAATCCTTACTGTATTTATTGCAATATTTAACCGATACTGTTTCATTTCCGGTTACGGGAATCATGCGTGTTATAAAATAATTGTTTACGTTCTCTTATCGCTATTACTTCACCGTTCTCTCTACATATCTTTACACTAGATTTGGTGAAATTAACTTTGAGCCCGCCCTTCATTAATTTAGTGATAGAAAGTAAATTAGGATGCAATTTGCAACATAAATCGCTCACTGTAAAGTTATCTTATTCTCATCGTTCTGTATTTTAAAATGTCCCAATGCCTTTGGATTCAAACATATTATTTTTATCCGCTAAATAATAATTTTTCCTCTAATCGACTTGAAACTTATATTATAAAACGTTTCTTTTCAAATGTCATACAGCGACATACAGCCGCTATCTATAATCCATTTATCTTGACTTTTTGGATAAATACTATTATCAAAAACATGAAATGTAGTATAATTTAATCTGTCTTCCGATGCAAGGTTTGCATTCTTATGTGGTTATCTTTATTGTTTATCCTTTTTATCCTTTGTATGATTCTCAGGCGTCTCCTTGTCTATACGATCCTTGCAATGATAGCAATCCTTCGCTAGATGATTCGTTTTTCCGCATATGAAACATTTCTTCTTAAAAGCCTTCTTATATGGATTCTTAATTGACATACTGTTTCTTGATCGCTGTTATTTCCCTTCTTCTGCAAGTCTTTCTTCTTCTCTCGAAGTATTTCGAATATCGAATATTTCGTCCAACCTTTTTTCTCGTTGTGTTTTTAATATGTTATGAATTTGGTTGAATCTGTTATGCATCCTTCGGATGACATTGTACGCTAGCTGCCGTTCCGATACATTTAGCTCCGCGGTTGCACATTTTACTGTCTCTTATATATTCATTAGCCGTTTCGTTATCCATCATCCGGATATTTTTTAGTTCTTCTCCTGCGTCAATCGCTCTGTCTTCTGCAGATTCGGCATACTGCGTCATGGATAGCTGTCGATAATAGTTTTACATTCGTTTTGTTGACGAATATAATATTTGGCTATCACTCAATGATAAACGGATACATGACATCGGCATTCTTCTCATTCCATTCCATTTTGTTGTTATTTTTCGCTGGCTGATCGATCGTAATGACGCTTATCAGTCTCTTTAGTTGTAGTACTAATTCTATTTTTACTTTCCAATGGAAATAATTGTCTCTCATCAGCAATGGGATTGCGGGCAGGGCTGATTTCTCCGCTATTATTACGCCGCTTGATCTCGTGCCGCTGATTTCTTAATTTTCCGTCTTCTCAAATATCCGTCTTCTCCAGAATGAATTACGATCTGCTACCAATTGTTGAGTTTTTATTGGATGAAAAACCTTTGTACTTTGATCACAAAAATGTCTTTATTAAAGCGGAGAAGAAAGAACGTGCACGTCACAAACAATAAAATAAATCTGATCTAAGGAGATGATCTCGCATGGGATAGACTCGCTTTAATGTGGCGACATCTATCTCGAGAGTTCGGAATCAAAATAATAAAACGTATGTCTATATTCGATCAATTTGTTAATGAAATAAACTTATTTCTTTTATAATTATAAATTTTTAAATCCATATCAAAATTTCAAAATAGGTGTAAGAGCTAACGAAGCTATTTCTCAAGATATTTTTAATCCACAAATAGATTTGAAATTTCGGTGCTATTTCGAATTAAAACGAGTACAAACAATTCCTGCTTGCAAATTTGCAAAAATATCTCAAAATAGGGTGCTAGCATTTTTTCCTTTATATTTTTGAACTTCTTAAGGTACAAACGAAAAAAAAGTTACAAATCTAACTTAATTTAATGCTCATTAAAAAAAAATTATTTTCTTCAAGTCGATTGCCAGGTTTATATAGGTTTTTTTATTGAGATCTAACATAGATCTAACATTTTTTAAGAAGAAAACACGTAAAATATTAACTTACTTTCAATGATACAAATTTGGTTGTGTTAATTTTTTCCCTTGTATTGTTTTTTTTTTATAATCCTATCAGTTTAGATATTAAACTAGCAGAACCACTGTTTTCTTGGAAATGACATATAATTGTTTTTAGTAGTACAAAAAATAGTACAAATTTAATCCTATTGAGTTCTGATATTATTTTATCATTAATAGTACAAAATATAATACTAAAAATTCCGATAGATTCGATTTGATTGGATCCTGCTAGCTTTATAGAGCTACAATATTGAACATCTACGAGCATATTTAGATAAGTTAAATTTCGGAAATCTGATACATCAGTTTAGATACCTCAAATAAACAAATATGAAAAATGATTGCTATTTTAAATCGTACAACAATTATTACGCGAATTAAAGAATTAGAATTGATATCGAAGCTGAAGTTATTGGAATAATGTTAAGGATACCAAAGGATTTATGCATTATCACCGTGTCGTGATCCATTGCTAATTCCAACAATTTATGAATCTTAACCGTTCACTTCACCAGGACAAGGAGCGCACTGATACTTAGTTTTCGAGCAAGAACACAGTCAGACAGTGTAACAAAATGAATCATTATATTCTTGTTGTTTGCTTACATTAAACAAAGATGAAATGACTCACTGTATTACACAGACTAACTTAACGCTCGTAGAATCATTTCATGTCACAATCTTGTCGTTCATCAGATGTTAAACAAGGACAAACAATGCTTGCGGGCATTGCGAGCATTAAGTGGAACGCAGCCAGTGTCTGACTGTGTCCTTGCTGAAAAACACTCACTAAGTACGTTCCTAATGAAATGAACGGCAAAGCATACAATACGTTGGCAATGTTGACATTAGCAATGGTTCACGATACGATGATAACTGTAAACCCTTCGACATTTGAAGAAAACAACCGTGAAAGCTTCAAAAATATTTTTTTTAATAAAAAGCTACGAGTTATAACAGGATAGTAGTTGTTAACAATTGAAAATCATTAAAACCTAATACATGTAAAAACCAAACATTTCAACGCTTATCGGGTCATCTTTAGTGTTGTACAATATTAATTCGCAATTTAACAATTCTACCTTCAATCTTCAAAATATCCATACCAATTAATTTTTCCAATAATTATAAATATATCTTCACAAATAAAAAATCAGTTGCCTCAGTTGCAACTGTATCTTTAAATTGTTGTATCGACTTACACAGATCGATAAACGTTGGTTGTTCAAAAACTGAAAATTATATTAAAAACTGAGAATTATATAATTACATGAATTAGTCTAATAAATTTAATTTTCAGTCATATCTTAGATCATATTTATGAAAATAATATTCTCATATAACCTAAGGTATGACTGAAAATTAAATTTATAAATTATATAATATTTTCAGTTTTTTAACAATCAATCTATTGACCTGTGTAAGTCGATACAACTTAATAACTTATACAGTTGTAAAAGATTTTTTTGATTTATCAAGATATACTCTATCTATAATTATTGGAAAAATTAATATAGTGGATACTTTGAAGATTGAAAGTTTTGTTAAATTGTGGATTAATATTGTACGACTCTAAAGATGACCTGATAAGGGTTGAAATGTTTGTATTTTACATATAGATTTTAATGATTTTAAATTTAACAACTATCATCCTATTGCGACTCGTAGCTTTTTATTAAAAAATTTTTTTATTATTTGAGTCTTAGTTTACATTAAAAATAATATTAAGGATGTCATATAGAATTGTATTTACTGTAATGTTTTTTATAAAATGTACATTCTTTTTTTCGCGATATTCCTATCTATCTTTCTATCTATCTTCGCTCTTGATTTTTCAATGTCTATGTCAAGTTCTCCTTAAATAAAAATAAATTGTTGAACTTCATTCGCAAGTTTCTTTTATATTTCCAACACAAACAATACACAATACTGGTAAACATTCAATTCCCCGGGCAATTAATTCTGATCTTACTCTGTCTTCGTCGTAATCGATGACAGCGTTCTTGTCACTTCGCACGCTCGTTCCCGATTTCAAGACTTCAATCTCGTTTGACTCCATCCTCGTCATGCGATTAGTCGTCGAGGCCTATTTTCAAAAACGTTGCTACGAGAAAATACCAGAACACAAACGTACACTGCTCGAACATTCGAACTGTTCGAGTATCAAAACAAAACCGATAATTTAATTCCATCGAACGATTGATCTTGAATCACGGAAAAAGAATTAGATAGAGCAGGACTGCGGATGCGGTCCATTTGACGCTACAAATGCTTCGAAACTTTTGATTGACCAATCGGAAGAAAGAATTTTATTAACTGTCACCAATCAACCAATCAAAAAATTTCAAAGCATTTCTAGTATCAAGTGGACCATAGCCTTCAGGAAATACGCCCAAGAAGGGCTACGGTCCACTCGATTCTGTATTTTCAAACAAGGTGAAAATTACAAAAGTGCAAATTTACTAGGTATTGACCAATGAAATTATCAGTTCTAGTAAATTCGCTCACTTTTGTAATTTTCACCTTGTTTGAAGATACAGAATCAACCCCGAGGTGAAAATTACAAAAGTAAACAAATTCACTAGAATTCTAGTGAACAAATTCACTAGAATTTTCACAATTTATTATTATACTTATTTATAATTGGTCAATACCTAGTAACCTTTGCTCATTTTTGGTAATTTTCATCTCATTTCGAGATACACAATCGACCCCTAAAGTTCGGTCCTACGCACAATGAAGGAAATATAAGGTTGAGTTTCACTTGACGCTACGACGCTAATTTTCAGTATCAAAACAGTCATGTGATATTCATCAATTTTGATCACATGAGTGAAAACTCAGCCTAAGAGTGAAATCGCACGATTCGGAATAGGATTGCGGAATACGAAATGCGTTATTAAAGCAACCAATCAGCAGTTCTTCCGCACTTTTCCATCACGCAAGTTGTGCTATGTTCACATAATGCGTCAAAGATGTATACAGCATGAATATAATTTAAAAACCTCTAATTTCATGTTAATAATTCGCTTATTAAAATGAAATATAATTTTTCAAAAACAATTATCATTATTGTAGTATTTCATGTTTTACAATTAATATTTACAATCTCATAACAATTTTTTGAACTGTTTTAACGCATTTACTACTATCATTTTTCCGCATCGTGTAAACATAGTACACAAAACTGGTGTGATGGAAAAATGCAGAAAAGGGCATACTGAAATCGTACGTAATGTGTAATCATTGTTCATTGTTTTTTTGATCTTGGTATCTATATTTATATATGCCCTCAGATTTTGTCATTTTGCTTCATTCGTCTCAACATTCAATCATATCAATCATATCAATCATATCAATCATATCAATCAGCGTCAAATTATTTTAACCTCTCAAAATACGATGATTTATTACAAGAACAATAATGCACTCGCTATTCTGCAACATCAAATGCGGAATAGTGCTGAATTGTTTAATATTTCAATGACGCATTCTATTTTGCAATCCTATTCCGTACTGCGTGATTTCATCCTAAGGCTGCTTTTTCATGCTGACGCTTGACACAAATTTTCAAAACAGGGTATGATCAAAATTGATGTTTGGTATTTGTCAATTTTGATAACGTGAGTTGTTTGATGCTCGAACCGAGCGTTAGCATGAAAATTCAGCCTAAGATTTGTTCGCGTCGCATGCTCTGACATGCTCTAAAATGTTTCTACTATAGCATTTATTCACTCTAACGTACTCGTTGAAGTGAGTAGAAGCTACAACAGGAGCACATCGTATGTAATAGGTTAAAATCTAAATATTTATTCCTGTTCTTATATATTATACGCAGATCCTTATCAGAGAAAAGTCTGAGAGCGGCCATGCCCGGGATTTAACTGTTACTTTATTTTGAAGCACTTCTATGTTCACAAAAACATTAAAAACATTACGTAGTCAATATCCATGATCCGATAGTAATGTCCACGACTTTTTGGTTATGCTTCGCTATGTCCACGAATTTCGGTCAGATAGACAAAACTGTAAAAGGTCCTCTACATAAAAATCGTGGAGTCTTAAGTTGTGAAATTGACCAATTCTAATCGAGTATTCTCCTTATTTGATTGTGATTGGTTTCTTATGACTTAAGACTCCAATCGTCTACGATTTCTATATAGAGAACCCTTAAGTTGCTTGAAACAAGACTTAGAAACAAGACGGTTAGAAACCGTCTTAAATACGGTCTTAAGAAGCTCGAACCAATCAGAGGACATTAGCATCTTAAGACATTACTTGAGACGGTCTTGAAATAAAAATCGACTATAAATACCGGTCTAACTTCTGATTTATAACTTAATGGTTTTTGTAGAAAGCCCATTACGGTCAATTTCTTACGACTTAAAGCTGGAAAGATTCTTGCATAACACACGAGGCAATAAGAAAATGACCAATCAAAGTCTTTTGTTTCCTTCCTTTAAATAAAGGATTCTGATTGGTTAAGTTTCTTATGTTTCATGTTTTATGCGTTATTCAAAAGTCTCTCCTCGCTTAATGGGCCTTCTACAATAAACCATTAGTCATAAATTAGAAGTCAGAAGCTAAAAATTGTGATTAGTCAATTTTTAGCTTCCGACTTTTGATTTATGATTAACTTATTATTAGAAGACTTATTAGAAGGCCCATAAGGGTATATATCCACACAAACTAGCTATAAAATTATCCAATCACGTTTTTATGTGTTCGTAAAAGAAATGCGATTGGATAATTTTCTTTATATATATGTTTATGCAAGTTGTGTTGATACACCATAAGACTTAAAATACCTAGTGAGTGCTTTCCATTTGATGACACAAGTCGACACAAGTGACGTTTTGTCTTCGTTACTTTCTGGATATCAATAAGGATAGAATAATGCTTGTGTTAACTTATCATCAAATGGAAAGCACCAATGATTGTTGTTCTAAAATATAATGATCTTGGCTTGCAGGGCAGAGCGGTAATTTGTTCTGCCAGATTCAGTCGTTTTATGTAAAAACACGTCGAATAATTTAATTAAAGCTGAATTTTATCAAAATCAGAAGTGAGAAAGCTTAACTGAACATTTACCAACTGAATAATTAATAAGAAACGCGAATAGATCTATATTGAAAAAATCGCAGTATATGGGGATAATATTCGAACGGACCTAGCAATATTGTAACCTAACCTAATCTCGTAACACTATGACAATTTCGCATAAACTGGTACTGTTTATCGGCTTAATTGATATCGCGACATGTAGTAATGCATACAATGACTTTTTTGATGAGGAATTGATGCTGAAGCCTTTGTCGAGTGATCACATCTATGCCTACTTTCAATTTACTATAATATGGGAAACGGAAAATCGTGTGGAAACACGTGAGTATACTAGAATAATAACCGGGGTATTATATCCAGAAGCATAATCGCTGAGCAAAAACAAAAAATAAGAAGCAAAAAGACAAGATATAAAAAATAGCGAAATGTAAGAAACAGAAAACAAAAAGCACATTGCAGAATATATAATAGGTTTAGAATAGTTTTACCGATGAATCAGTTAAGTTGGCCAACAGCTAACTTGTATGACTAATACCCAACGATAATTACTCTTTATCCTTTTTTTTATTCTTAAAATTAGAAAAAGATGAATTAATGAAGTGAAATTAAACTACATTGGTAGAAACGGGCATGAGACTACAGATTTTTTCTAAGACTGATCAATTCGATTTTATTTCTTCCCACTGATCAAGCTAAATGACTCGCTGTACAATTGACAACTAGCATATGCAAAAAATCATAGTCATCTATTTAGATTAAAACTGATTAAGACTTAAGATTTCCGATTACCGACTCATTGTAGAATCAGCATTAATTAATCTTAACCTTATGAATTTTTTACAATAAGCCATTGTCTAAGCTTAAAACCCAGTTCCATAACTCACAGTTAACTCTTAACAAGATTCAACTTTCTCATTTCTTTCTAATTCTATAATTGAAAAAAGGCAATGAATAAGTTGAATTTCAATCGTAAGTTGTGGAGCTGTGGAATTGAGCACAAGTCTAAAATCATAAGAAATTTATCAATTCAGATGTGAGAAGAATAATTGACTATAATCCATCAATGTCTTGTGACTTAAGATTAATGCTGATTCTACAATGGATCGCTAGTTGGAAATTTTAAGTCTTAGAGGCTGCGTTCAATAACAGGGCTAAGGAATTAGGAATAATGGGCCTTCTACAATAAACCATTAGTCAAAACAGAAATCAGAAGCTAAAAATTGACCAATTACATTATCATTTTTTAACTTCTGACTTCTGATTTATCACTAATGGCTTATTGTAGAAGGCCTATAAGGAATAATGATTTTAACCTATTAGAAATCATGTATTCCGATATATTTGATTTTTGATAAAATAGGTCCTGTGCACAATAAAAGGAATAAAAAATTAGGGATAAAGAATAAACGATTTTAATCTATGAGAAATAGGATATATCGGAATATCCGTTTCTGATGGGTTGAAATCATTATTCCTTAGGGAGCTGTGTTATTACAATTGGAATTTCGGAAAACGGAATAGAGTGGGTATCAACCAATTAGAAATATTGAGTTGCATTACTATTCGTCTGCACATATATATTAAATATAAAATTATCGAAATTGAATTTCTATACATATAAAACAAATTTATTATTAATAAATAATTGTCCGATAAGAATTTATTAATATATAAGTATTCCTCTCTCTCTCCCTTTCTCCCTCCTTCTCTTCCTCTCCCCCCTCCCTCTCCATATAAATATAATTTTATATCGTTGGGAATAAAATTGCGTGTCGGTCCGAAATTTTTATGCTGTCCTCATAGAGCGACTTTTTCGGAAAATGGACTGTTATTTTAACCGAATCATCTTTTAATTTAAAAGATTTTTTCATTATCTTCTATTATAATAAAGAAATATATTGGGAGTACAAATTAGTTCGGTCCGTTTCTCTAAAGATGGCTCCAGCTGTGAATGGTCATAATGACAGCTGATTTTGGCCGTTTCAGAGAGGTTAAACATCTGCTAATAATATTCAGTTTATATCGCTTTGAGTTTCATACAAAAATCTTGATTTTTACTGTGTTTGAAATGTCGAATTTTGTGTTAACTACGCAGCATTTGCGGGAGGTTTTGATTTTCTGCTTTAATTGGAAGAAAAGTGCGGCTGAAGCCCATTGAATGCTTGTCGAAGTTTATGATGACACTGCTCCAATTGATAAATCATGTAATGAATGGTTTCGAGGATGGAGATTTCAACGTTGAAGACAAATCTCGCTCTGGACAGCTAAAAAAATTCGAAGACAAAGAAGTAGAGGCATTACTCGAAGAAGATCAAAGTCAAACGCAAGAGGAGCTTGCAGAATCATTGGAGGTAACTCAAGCCGTTTCTGTACGATTGAGAGAGATGAGAATGATTCAAAAACAAGGAAATTGGGTGCCTTATGAACTGAAACTGAGAAACGTTGAAAGGCGATTTTTCACTTGCGAACAGCTGATTCAAAGACAATAGAGAAAAGATTTTTTGCATTGGATTATGACTGGAGATGAGAAGTGGATATTCTACGACAATCCCAAGAAGAAAAAATACTACGCTAAGCCCGGTCAATCGTTGCCACATCGACCTCAACATCAACACCACGGCCGAACATTCATGGTTCGAAGATCATGCTCTGTATCTGGTGGGACCAAAAGAGCCTTGTTTACTATGAGCTGCTGAAATCTGGCGATTCCATTACGGGCGATCGGTATCGGCTACAATTGATTCGTTTGAGCCGTGCATTGCGAGAAAAATAGCCGGAATACGAGCAAAGACATGATAAAATTATTCTTCTTCATGACAACGTTCGGCCTCATGTCGCTAAAGTCGTACAAAAATATTTAAAAAAATATTAGGAAACGCTCAAATGGGATGTTTTACTGCACCTGTTATATTGCTCCTTCTGATTATTGGTTATTCCGAAGGATGCAGCACGATTTGGCAAGTCACCGATTCACTTCTTTCGCAGAAATCGAAAATTGGCTCCAAAATTGGATCGCCTTCAAAGACGAGTCATTTTTTCGAGATGGAATTCGAAAATTGCCTGAGAGATAGGAAAAAATAGTAGGCAGCGATGGATAATACCTTAATTGAGCTGTTCATTCATTTTGTTTTGAAATAAATGTACAAAAAAATGGACCGAACTAATTTATACTCCCAAGATTTTTTTTCATAAAATATTTAAAATAAATTTTCTGATTTTTCACTTAGGACTTTTTTCATTTAGGAAATATTGGTCCATAGGAAATCCAACCACAAAAATTTCGGACTGACAAGCACGCAATTTTATCCCTAACGATACAAATGGTTATATTTATATGCTGGAGAAATGAATACTTATATATTAATGAATACTTATCGAACAATTTTTTATTAATAATGAATTTTTTTTATATGTATTCAAGAAATTCAATTCTTGTATTTAATGTATATGTGCAAATGAACAGTAATGTATACTAATCATTCTAATTAGTTGATCCTCACTTTATTTTTTGAAATTCTGTTTTCCGAAATCTGATTGTCATAGGACTCTTATTCCTAATTCCTTATTTCTACTATTGTGCGCAACCCCTTGAAATTGTTATTCTTTATTCCTTCTATTGTGCCCTAACTAGTTTTAACTTAAATAAGTGACTATGATTTTTCGCATCTACTATTTGTTAGTTGTATAGCTCGACTAATAGAAAGGAATAAAGTCGAATTTGATTAGTTTTAAGAAAATCGATAGTCTTAGTCGTAAAAATTGACTGTTATCTAACTTCACCAATTAAGACCGGTTGCACCAACATTACTTTGACTTTAAGCAAAGCTTAAAACTCTCTGTCTCTCTCTCTTTCGCAAGTCTTGCTTAAAGTCAAAGTAACGTTAGTCCAACCAGCCTAAGGTACATTCTATAACAAGCCATTAGTAATAATTCTTAATACACACCATTCGTATTTCGCGCATTTCTTTTCTTTGAAATATTAGACGCATTTGGTCAAATACCAGTCTGTTTTCTATTCCTAATAAAAGTTTGACATTTAGAGAACAAGTTTTGTGCATTGCTAGCTTCAATTCATGTATATCCTTTAATTAGAATAACTTCAAGATTCACCTCTGGGTCATAAATGACCCATCATGTGTACAGAATGTATATTTTTTGTAACTAAAGAAGTTTATATTTTTTTCTTTATTTTTAACTAATTTTCATTTTATATTGCAGGAATATTTTGCGAATTATTAAAAAAAATTATTTAAAAAATTATTTAAAAAATTTAACCCTAAAACAACATCTCAGGATCCATATTCTATACATATCTATTATAATTGTCGTTAAAGCCAATTATTAGACAGCCAATGAGAACTGCGCTTTTTTCCTAGGCTAGTTCTTGCCATTGACTATTGTTAGTTATCGACACCGACAACTGTCGGTAGACATGTGCAGAATATGGGTCATATAACAAACTGTAGTCATTTTGACATCGATTTTGTATTATTGACGTTAGTCATTTTGCATTATTGACGTCATGTGATCTATTTAAGATATAATAATGACGTTATCTTAGGCGCTTTCTAGCAAGAACACAATCAAACACTGTGTAACACAGTGAATCGTTTCAACGTTTAATGTAGGCAAACAACAAGGATGTAATGATTCATTGTATTAAGGTGGAATCACATGAATATATGCATGCATATCAAGAAATCGAGCATCGTGTAATTCTATCTTTACACTGGTCCAATTCATGCTGACAATGCTCATAACAACGGCATTGTTTGTCTTCGTTTAATATTTGACAAACGAGGATGAAATCCTATATGTTTAATATCCCAGTTAGCAAGGTATAATCTATTTTAACGTAATTAATTAGTCATTCTTAATAAATCGTCCTATCATCATAAAAGTGATTTATCATATATTTATGCATATTAAAAAAATATCTAAATAATACAATATTTTAAAATTAATAAAGTAATTGAACTTCTTATAGTTGCAAATAAAAAATAAATTACAAAGGAGTTAATATGGAGTCAATCACTGTAAATGATGCGCAAATTCTTTCTAAATTAATATGTAATAGGTGATACAAAAAATAAAATATAAATATAAGTGTACTAAGGGATAAATTAGTCAGAAGCTAGAAATTGACCAATCACAATCGAATGTAAGAAGAATAGTTAACTACGACTGATTAATTTCTTAGCTTCTGATTTCTGATTCTAATTACTCTAATAGCTTATTGTAGAGAATATATGTTATATATTTGCTACATTAAGTCATTATCTAAGTAATTAGAAATGAAAAAACGATTGCTCGTATTTAATTAAAACGATAAAAGAAAATAAAAGATCTATAAACGAGCAAATTAAAGATGTATAATATATAGTGTAGTAATACAGTTTAGAAATGGAACGTTTCGGTTTATCCAGCCATCATATGTATTAGTTCGATATCTCGAAGAAAATATATAGGTCAAACTTAATTTAAAATCATACGAAACACATTGCAATTGTACAAACTATGATTGTCTGTTTATGTTTGTTACAAACGCAAAATATGATGTTAGAAGTTCATTACCATGATAGAATCAGTGTAGTAAAATTTTCTCTAAATCAAATAGTGTCGAGTAAGTAGATAAATATTATTGTGTTAATATAAAAATTAAAAATATAAAAAAAATGAAAAATATGAAAAATTAGTAAAGTTTAGTAAAGTAAAAATTAATAAAGTTTAAAGTTTTGTTTTTTTGTTAAGAAGAATAAATTGATGGTGTACTGCACTTACATTAATAACACTGAGGAACAAAATTATACTTTTTTTTTTTATCTTTGGCATGTGGAGTATCATTTCTCGAAAAAGTAAATATCTCGTTTAGGGACGCTCCTTCTAATGATCTTGATCTTTGTTGTCAAGATCATGATCTTGTGTAACCTCCAACAAGTTTTAACCGTCGTTCGTTGTTCGTTTTAAACAGTTTTTAAGAAGAAAAGTTTGAAAAATGATGTCTTTTTTTTATATAGAACAAAAATTTTCTGCTTTAAAATATATTTTACGACTCTCCATGCTAAGCTATTTTTACCCCATCTCTCCCCCTGCTGAAGGGCGCGTGATTTCCACCCATAGAAAAAGATAACATAGTGTATGCAGTTGGACAGTGTCTCTTTCTAAATCTCTGCCGTTTTTGTCTATGGATTGTTCATAAGAAGGAAGCTACCAATTGTGAAACGCTAAACATAGAACGATTCATAATCCGTTTTTATTTTAAAACTGTCTTAAATAAAGTCTTAAAATTAATACAGTTAAGAGAGTTAATACAGTTCTCAGTTTAACTTATGACATCTTCAGACTGTACTTAAGACAGTCTTAAATGCAAGAATCAACTATGAATACCTGTTTTGCGTTGTGAAATTGGTACTTTTCTTGTGCAAGGAAAGATTCAGTACTTCGATGATCCATAAACTTTGAATGTTAAGAAATGTACAACTGTGACATATCTGTTCAATAGATATTGTTAAAATATAGTACATGTACAGTTAAGTCGTATTCCTTTTATGAATGCCCTAGTATGACATATTTCCTATCCTGAATATTCTTCAAGATCTTTAAGATAATTTTTCGTGGGATAAAGTGACGTTTTTTTTTGTGTATCAGATTCTTGCAAAAACTAGTATATATTTTATCAATATTACCCGTCACGAAAAAAAACAGATGATTTTACTGTTAAAAGTATCATGGAAAAACTCATTAAAAATGAGTTTTCAATAGTAATTTATAGCAAGCTGAATGAATTTTTGCCAATGGTAATATAATATTTTATCACTGAGGATTTTATCATTGGCTAGTAATATTTTCAAACATTAGTTTTATTGCTAAAATGAGTATTATTATTATTATTATTAATTAATATCTTATTCCAGAATACACATCATAAAATTATGATAAAAAAAAAAGTTTTTCCCTAAATTCGGGAACTAATTTTATAGTGCTTCGAAACGGTCACTCATCCGAGTGCATAAAAATGTTATCACTGATCAGTGATAAAATCTTCAGTAGTAAAATTATTGCCATTGGTAAAATTCCATTGAAAACTGAATTGTAATGAGTTTCAATACGAATGAATTCCTATTCACAATACTCCAATGGCAAAATATTGTTGTACCACTGATCGAACGATATTCCTATTGATGCGTATCCAATAATAACTAATATACCATTAGTCGATATTCCTATTGGACATCCAATGATAAAATATTTTACCACTGACCGAATGATTTTCTTATTGAACGCTTCAAGTAATAAAATCATTCGATAATGATAATGCCGTAAGAAATTTATTATATTTTTAAATATTGTCTACTAATTTATAATAATCTCTTCTAGTTAATTGTATAAGATCTTTCAATAAGGACGCTCGATTTTTAAATGTAAATAAAACAAGTTGTGAAATATCCACTCAGTTTTTTTTATTTGAAAGAATATTTTATTAAGTATGGAATATAACTCAAATGTCCGCGGCTTCGCTTGGTGACACGTATTCGAGCGGTCCAATTTTCGATGATTTTCTCGCAAATCTGGCTGAATTTGCTGGATGGCGTTTGTTATGTTGACTTTGAGAGCATCAATTGTTTGCGGTTTATTCGTATAGACCTGCGATTTAAAATAGCTCCAAAGGAAGAAGTCTAAAGGCGTTAAATCGCAAGATCTCGGTGGCCAGTTCACGTTGCCGCCGCGCAAGATAACCATGCCTTCAAATCGCTTGTGCAGAATGTCCTTCGTGGTATGCGGTGTGTGACACGTAGCGCCATCCTGTTGGAACCACATGTTATCGGTATCCATATCATCCATTTTAAGCCACAAAAAGTTGTTTATTATCGATCTGTAACACTCGTCATTGACAGTTATGGCAACGCCCACTTCGTTTTGGAAGAAGTACGGACTGATGATTCCGCCAGACCAAAATCTGCATCAAACAGTGACTTTCTCGGGATGCTGGTGTATCTCGCGTGGATTGGTACCAAATTCGATAATTTTGCTTGTTCACATATCCATTCATCCAAAAATGGGCCACATCGCTAAAGATGATTTGTTTAGCGAAATTTGGGTTAACTTCCAACTGCTCTAGAACCCAGCGAACACATGGCGTTGTCTATGGTCGTTTACCTTAAGTTCCTGGGTTGAATTTTATAGGGGTGCAGACTCAAGTCCCGACACAAAATTCACCAAGTTGAAGTCGCAGAAAGGCCAAGTTGTGAACGACGAGAAATTGACCGCTTCGGGTTTTCCCGTACACTCTCCGCACAGCAGCGATTTTTCAGCAGACCTTGCGTTTCGATGACATACTGGTGTTGGCTGATTATTTATCGAACTGGTTAACTCGAATTTGGCCACCAAACGTCGAATAGTCGACTCGGCAGAACAGTTGTGGCGAGGATAAAAATCACGTACGTGCGCGAAACATTTCTCGAACAGAGCACAGATTTTGATAATAAAATTTTATGATTTGCACACGTTGCTCAACACTATGATCTTCCATGGTGATTTGCCATACATTACTAAACAGTTCACAACAAATTTGACAGATGTCACTTTAACAACATGGCTACTATGATCTAACAAATTTCGAGCGTCTCTATTGAAAGACTCTATATTTATATCTTTCATGTTCATTGATTTTTTTTTTATTGTACAAAGAAAAAGAAATTTTTATTTTCTTTATTTTATTGAGAATTGATCTTTTCATATTAATGTATAGCAATAATCACTCAACATGTTTACTACTGATTTGTTCATATATGGCTGAATGATCTTTTAGCGATCTGTTGTGCTAATCTCAGAATGTTAAATCTAAAAAAATACAAATCAAAATGATACTTATTAGCTATACATGATTAAAAGTTGCGGTAGTGTCTCGCGTCAAGTGAATGCGTAGCGCGATAGCGTAAAGTAGCACGTATGCTTAATTTCAAATCCAAGGTCATAACTTGATCATAAAAAATCGCACAGAAACAAAAAACTCATTTTGAACGTAAAAGATAGCACTTTAAGATAGTGTAGTCAAAATTAGCAAAATAAAATTTCTTTAATCACAATATTCAACATTTCAAAAGTGGCCAAAAACATCAATTTTCGTTTATCCTATTTTTTTCTCAGAAATGTGACGTGATAGGCATATTCTGAGAACAGCATCATTTTCAGCGTCTAAAAATGCTTCGGAAATGATACTTCGCAAGCCAAAGACAAAATCAGTGTTTAACAATGTTATTTTGAAATTCTGACATGTCGATGATACGAGAGCAAAATGTAATTGATACAAACTTTATGATTTCATATTGTTCGACAGATAATTAGGCAGATAGCCATCAACAGCGACTTTGCTGATAATCGTTGCAACAACTAGTTTCGATAAACTCAAGGTGAGACAACATTATGTCTGTCACGTTGAATTCAATAGAATTCTAAAGATAGTAATTTGAAGACAACTTGTTATCATCAACAAGCAACTAATTTTTATTTAGCATCATTATGCCAAACAATGATCGCCATATACAACGAAATAATACTATCAAGATGTTATCAATTTTGCTATCAATCAAATTTAAAAAATTCATATTTCAGGAGAACAATATTTCGCACATAATAAGAAAGCATCTTATTGCCTCTAGTGTTTATCGATATATATTATTACAACGATTGATAGCAACATAATAATATCTTGAGCTCATTTGGCATGAATTTAAGACGCCATCACATTGTTATTATGATGGAATTGGAATTTCATTGTGGATACTTTCATATTAAAAGAGCTTTCAGCTTTCTTCATATGCGAAATGCTGCGCTCCTTATATTTTTCCCATTAATTCTTACTTACGAGTTAATACATCTCTGCTGGGTTCCTTTGTCGGCGGAGATGCATAATATTCGCGGTGAGTGATTTTCGTGATAACATTTTGTTACCAAGCAACGAATTACAATGGTATCAATTAAAAAACATAACTTGAAGACATACGCAATAATGATTGAATATCATTACATATGTTTTGTTGCTGTCATTTTTGTTATAGTGCTCAAGATGGAATAATTAATCATTCTTTGCTGTTATGTTGTTATCATCTTACCGACAGCATACCGTTGTACTTCTCCTACTTTTATTTGTATCTCAAAGGGTTCGAAGATACAGCGATTTCAAAATTTCGAAAATGCGCCAAGTCGGTCATGTTTAAAGATATCAAAATGAAACCAACGGCATTCGAAAGAGAATCATTTGTATCCGTTTGTATCTCTCCTACTTTCGTTTGTACAAAGTTTGTACAAAGTTCAGTATTGCGCAAAAACTGAAACGCGCTGTATCTCCTTTGAGGTACAAATGAAAATAAGGAGAGGTACAAACGGGTACAAACGATTCTCTTTTGAATGGCATAAATGAAATTAAAAAATCTTAAAGTTGCGCGCTGGCCATTTTTTATTTTTTACTTTTTGTTTAACTATTTGAGGTACAAACGAAATAATGATCGGTACAAACAAATACAAACGAAGTACAAACGGCCTGCAGTATTATTTTTGATAAAGTTGAATGCCAGGCTATCACATCGTTATTATTTGATTGGTTATGGATCGATATTATCAGAGCTTAAATAAATTTCACTTGGTTACTTAACATAATTAGTTAATTTATTTGATATAATTGTCACTTATTACAATACTGATGTGATTATCAATTAATTGTTACATGTCGAATTCAAACTCATGCCTTTTCTTTCGCCTTTTGATCCTCGACGTCATTAATTCCCACTCCCAACTATCCTATGCATGCGCCAGTGACTCGAGATTTCGTCGATAGATCGATTGAGAGTACAATTACTTAAATTCCTACAAAATGTATACCAAATATAAGATAATTCATAGAGTGCATTCATACAGTCTGCTCAATATGCTTATAAGAATATGCTTATAAGAAGTAGAAAATACCAAGGACGATTGAGAATGCAGCGTTGTTACTGATATGCAAAGTAATAGAGGATATTTCTTTATTCTTTTATTCCATTAAGGAGATCTTCTACATTAGAGGATAAAAAAAATTTGATTTTTTTTTTCATAAATTGATAGTACAATTCTTCGAGAATATGTCCCTATTGAGAAAACACGATTGAGAAAAAAATATTTGTCCGATCGATTTCTTTTAAGGCTAATTCTAGTTAATAGTCAACCATCCTATTGTATATAAATCTGTTATAAAAAATTAAAGGATAAATGTAAATCCAATGTAAGCCAACACAGGTTAAACGTGTATAAATTCGTATACTTTATTCTTGAAAAAAATAAGAAACCTTTCAACTCTTTCGATTGACTTCTACTCAGTGTAAAAATAAAATCAGTGACGTATAAATTTAATATAAAAGATTTGCGAAGCAAATTGGAGTATCTCTCTAGTTAACATATATTCACAAAATGATAATAATGCTATCTGTCGTATCTAACAAAATACTCAAATCTTACATTTCAGATTATCTGTAATTTAATAAAGATTTCGAATAAAGTATGTAACATCGTCTTTATATAATTGTTTAAAAAAGAATGTTAAACAATTACATAAAGACAATGTTACAAACGTTAAAGAGAGTGTTAACAATTATCATTAGCCAAAAATTAAAAATGATAAAGTTATATTCGTTTATAGAAGAGAATAGTTATTGCGATGTTGAATCCTTACTTGAGACTTTGTAAGACTTATGGAATTTCCAGATTCATTTCCTGACTTCAATCTTCGCAAGTTTGTTATAGAAACTTCTCGATGTAAATTTATAACAATTATTGAATGGTTTCTGGTAGGCAAGAATTATTATGACAAAATGTGTTAGTTATTCTAGAAACGTATCGATGTAAATTTATACAATTATTGAATAATTTCTGATAGGCAATCATTATTATGACAAAATGTTTTAGAAAATTTAATATTTGATTCTTTTAAGAAAATAAAAATTATTTTGCAAAAAAATGTTCTTTAATAACGAGGTACGACTTCTGCATGTTTAAGCTACAGAGATGCTCCTGAGCCAAAGTGTAAGTGTCCAGCGCACAGATTTCTATTATAACATTAGACTGCTACTCCCCACTTTTCCTTATATATAAAAGTGTTGCCTGCGTGCAGTGAATGCGCGGAAAACCGTCATGTATGGAAAAGAGATGCCATTAGGTCATATGACCAGCCTCTCTGTAATTGATTCTTAAGTATATAAAGAGATCATTGGCAATCTAACTTTTAATTTTCACAAACTGTTACAAACCACTATTTCTTTCAGATTCTTTCATTTCATGCAAAAATGCATTGAATAAGCCTAATTTCGTTCATTCTGTGTGTGTGTGTGTGTGTGTGTGTGTGTGTGTGTGTGTGTGTGTGTGTGTGTGTGTGTGTGTGTGTGTGTGTGTGTGTGTGTGTGTGTGTGTG
>Ga0157363_1000775_pt1 | contig 25211 bp, 12 predicted proteins | sample AttsexASBM1_FD_111477 | JGI IMG/M metagenome (GOLD analysis project Ga0157363, IMG submission 111477) | Fungus gardens microbial communities from leaf cutter ant in Ribeirão Preto, State of São Paulo, Brazil - Atta sexdens ASBM1 | ecosystem: Host-associated > Fungi > Mycelium > Unclassified ... | reverse complement strand
TGGGGTTATGTTAACAGATGCCCAAGTTTATTGTATGACGTCTATGATCTATTTATTTCGACCACCACTTACCGCTAAAGCCATCTATAGGAAAACGGCGGAAGCAAAGTTGTACACCTAATATACTGGAAAAATCATTTTCCAAATTCGGCACGTATTACCAATTCCGGGAAATTCGAGCTTCCCCTTCCTCCCGACTCGCAAGCGCCACCGATTGGCGCTTATATAAACGGGGCGAAAATCGAATCAGGGGATTCATTCGACAATCATTCGCAATCAAGTCATTCTTGATCGAAACGCTGGTGGAATATCTCTCAATATTCACAATATATACAAAGAAAAGAAGAAAGTACAGTGTGTTAATTTCTTTCAAGCATCCTCTTTCCTATCCCTCGGGCTGACCGCGCTTGTAGGAGCTGCTCAGCTCGCTCCCCTTTTTCTACGGACTAACCGCGCTCGTAGGAGCTGCTCAATTCTTCCCTTCATTATTATCTATTCTTCTGCAATTTATTTCTAATTCTGTTTTTCTAATGCTATTATTCAACCGCGTCAGTAATTTAAACAAAAAACATTTTCAGTAGACCAATCAAGGGATCCGCGTCAATTTCAATATAAGCGTGTCAGCCAGTTCAGTAATTTAAACTTTAATATGGCGTTACATTCGACTTTCATTCAATCTATTCCTCCATCCCCTCCCGAAGGATTTGAAGCTCATTTTCAAATTATCAATCAAATAATTGTCAAACAATGTCTCAATATTGATAAAGAACTATGCCGAATTCTATTTCAGTAACCATTAATTTAAAATTCTAAGTCAAAATTATAATAGATCAATTATCATAAAGGACTCATGTAGCATGCGATACGTTAGCAATCTCATGATTTGCCACTCGACCTGAGACTCCCACTTTGATCATATCTCCCCTACTCCAATAATCACTCCGTCGCTTTCAATTCTATGTTCTGCTCGTGCGCCGCGCCGGATCGTCTCTATCTCTCTCTCTCTCCCCATTCTATGCTCGGCAGCGACGCGACGCGACGCAATATAACCCAAAAATATTCAATTCGCGACTATTATTCTTAACATGAGAACATATTCGCAACATATTTCTGGTGACAGCGGTGGGATAATAACGAAAACCGCTGCATCCTAACACAATAATTCGTAAACGCGAAAATATCTAAATACGTTACAAGACAGTAACAGACGTAACAGTTATAAATATCAAATATTTTTCTCCCAGTGCAGAGTGCGCCATTAGGGCGCATTTAGGTCGCCAACTATTGTATATACATTTGTTGCTATAGAACTATACATAATTACTGTTATTATTATAGCAGTAACAATCATAATCATAGTAATATAATTATAGTTACGAATACCAAACATTTTTCTCTCAGTGTAGGATGCGCACAATTATCTGCTGTGCATAGTTCCCCCACTTTCCTCTATGACTTTCCATGCAAAGCGACTTTCACTCCATCTCTCCTCTGCCACGGGGCGCACGACTTTTCACGCGAAGCGAAGTCCACTCCATCCCCTCTACGTGTCATAAAGTACTTTTATTAATAATTTTTTAACAAATAATGAATGACGATTAAAACTTATCAAAAATTATTCGAAGTTACGACCTTGATGTGACAATATATTAAGATCATCGGGGCGGGCTTCCCTATTTGATATATGTATTAAAATAACCTTCATTTGAAAATTTTGTTCACATTTATAAAAATTAGTTTTTAGATTTTGATGCTTAATAATAAATTTCAAGAGAAACAAATTAGCATTGGATATTTAAATAAATTCGGGGTCGGTACTTACCTTTGAAATGCAAAAGAAATTGAATACATGCACCCTTATGTAGTATTCTGGTTTTTCTGCTGTCAATGGATAACATCCATTCAGGAATACCCATCACTTTTCTTACATCTTCTAAGAATTGTGCTCTGCGAAGACAAGAAAATATCAGCAAAGCTCTATTTGTTTTTTACACTGATTTTTTTCTTTACAAAAGTAAATAATGCATGCCAAATACAAAAAGAATGTTTAGAAATATATATGCATCATTAAATAACGAACTGTTCAAAATTTACAAAATCTATTTAATTAGCCAAATATTATTGCTATAATTCAAAACGTAAGTAAAACGTTTCTTTAGATATTATTTTTAATAAATACATGGAATTCTCCTTTATTTTTCTGTGACTTTCATTTTGATTTTACGCAAATTTTGAGTATAAAACGGTCTTAAAATCAAAACATTAATATTTGCCTGGCGCAGAGGTTACCATGATCAGGAAGACAGTTCCTCCAAAGTTCTTCCATTGCATTACTGTCTTGCGAAGATATCCCTAAAGTGGATATCTCGAGCGTATATAATTTTTGGTAATAAAATGCTGCCATTTAATCATGATTATTATATATTTTCTGTATATAAACAAGAGTAACATACTCATTGCCTTTTCAATGTTAGTAGTGTGTTGTTATCACATTGCTTGATACACACAATATCTTATATAGTGCAATAAATAATTGGTAAGTAGCACTTACACAACAAATCGCGGCGGTTTCCTAATATTTGCATATTTAACGATATTATTATCAGGCTCAATATTTGTACAGGCGAATCTGTTCCCACTAAAATCCTTATCAAAAATTATGATAGATTTGCCCATTGCGGATACCGGTCCATTCAGAGGAAAATTGAGATCTGTAAATATTTGTCGCTTTTCTCCAATATTAATAGGACCTAGACGAGATGATATATCTCCAACATAACATCTAAGAGGTAAATCTGGACCACATTCTTCTCTATAAAGATCGTCCTAAAAAACGATAAAATATTTATATTGATAGAAATGTTTTGATTGATACATCTTAACTAAGGTAAATGTGAAAATAACAAATTCACCTCTGATGACTTTGACGTTGATCTTTATTGTCAAGATCAGTATTAAATTTCAGAAGATTTTAACCCACGCTCGTTATTATTGTTCGAAAATATATATAAATAAAGTTGATAATATAAATGTGTATTTAACTATATAATTTAAATTTTAACTATTACAAATAATTCAATATAACTTTCCAAACAAAGTTAGATATATTCTACAGCAGTTATCTATTCCTTGCTTAGAAGCGTCCAACTTTCCACGCGAAACGAAGTCCAAATTATATCCACACTTAAAGTCCGATTTCACATTATATGATTAACAAAAAAGTTAAATTAACAATAACTCGATAGTCAACTACGAGGGCAAGTTCTTAGAAAATTTGTCAGAGAGCACTTGCACTGTCATGTTACATTACTTTTTGACAAGTAGCATCTCTCAGCTGTTTATTGTCAAATTTTGAGCAGAATTCATCACGTGGTTTCATTTCTATAGACGATTAAAACAAACAACTTTTGTATTTTTTGTAAAATGGAAAAAAACGAGTTTAGTGTATTGATCGTGATCAAACATCTACATATGAAAGAATTAACGCCGAAAGAAATCAAAGCCAAATTGGATAATGTTCACATCAATAGCACCAGCATTTGCGACTGTATACAATTGGGTGAATGAATTTAAACGTGAACGTACATTCACATGTGATGCACCTTCGGGACGTTCAATAGAGGCTGCTACGCCAGAAATAATCGATAAAATCCACGATATTGTTTTGACTGATCGACGAGTGAAAGTGAGCTTGTTGAGGCTACAGGCATATCACATAGTGATTTCAATTTTGCACGAACAATTGGGTATGAAAAAGCCATTGGCAAAAAACTATTGAGTGTGGACGTGTTTGCTCACTGTCGTATCATAAGCGCGTGTGATGATTTCAAAACAATATTTGGAGATGTTTCAACATAATCCAGATGAATTTCTGCGTTGATTCATTACTGTGGACGAAACATGGATCCATTATTTCACACCTGAGACGAACGAACAGTCAAAACAATGAACTTCACCGGATGAAGTACCTGCTCCGAAGAAGACCGTAAAGTTGGCCGGAAAGGTGATGGCCACAGTTTTTTGGGATATAATTCACGCGATATAATTCATATCGATTACCTTCCGTCGAAACAAATGATCAAGGCGATTATTACGCAGCCTTATTGAACCGTTTCAACAATATTTTAAAGAAAAAAACATCCCCATTTAGTGAAGAAGAAAGTGCTCTTCCATCAAGACAATGCACGAATTCATGTGCCCGGTACCGATGGCCAAATTCAACGAATTTCCGCTAGGAATTGCTTCCCCATCCAACATATTCGCCAGATTTAGCCCTCTGCGACTATTTCCTGTTTCCAAACTTGAAGAAATGGTTCGGAGGAAAGAGATTCATTACCAGAGAGCAGCTCATCGCCAAAACAGAAGCTTATTTTGAAGGGTTGGACATATCATATTATTTGAACAACTTGAGAAAGTTGGAGAATGGATCGAGCTGAAAGGAGACTATGTTGAGAAATAAAAATGAATTGATAAAAAAAAATGTATTTTATTATGTTTTTCTAAAAACTTATTGACTTGCCCTCGTATTTACACTGTTTCACATAAGCTTATGGCTAAATAAACTAAAGGTGTGTTCTATAGGGTGATAACACTGATCGTATATTTGATGAAATTTATCCAGGTTTTTAAGCGGTTCTGAACTGCTATTGTAAACATATAATATTGTAAACATTTCATAAACCTGTAAAATTAAAATTTGAGAAATATATAAAATTTTTATAATTAGATAAATAAATTTTAATTCCATCAGTTAAGTAAATAAAATCCTATAATCGATCAAAGTTGATTTTATTATCTAAATATTTCAGTACGAATTTATATAAGTACACAATTCCATAAACTAAACAATAAAGTCCTCTCCAATCTTGAAACGCAGTCATGACTAGAACTATAATAATACTAATAGTATTACAAAATGTTATATTATAATTGTGTATTCATACATGTCCCCTAGAAAAACAATGTTCACTCATCAGTTATTGGTTTTCAATATTATTTAAAGCAAACTATTCACATTCTATAATAGAAGCTATATCATAATTTTTGTGAAAAGTACTTACAACACTGAATTTACTGATAACACAATTTTTGATGTAAAAAAATTATTTAATTTCTTCATTCATACTGTTTACATATTGACACAGTTCAAAGTACATGTGCTCCACGCAATGTTTTCAGTTCGAATATAAAAAACACAGTTGACAGCTTCATGTACATACCCAAGTATATTATATGTACCAAGTTATAACAATTTTGCATTATATTTAATTTTGCAACGCGAATTGTAACAAGTTCTGCAATCAGAAAGATTTCAAAGATCCATGTAAAAAAAGCAAATGCAGGGATCAAATAAACAAAACGATATACAATCATCGAATTCATATCTTATAATTTGTAATATCATAATTTGTAATATCATAATCTATATTTGTATTGAAAGTGTTCCAATTAATGTCCAGATTTGTAATGAATTTTGCTCAATTGTTATTAATATTAATTATTTAACTTTTAAACGGTAATGTTAAAAAAATTTATGCATACGTTCATTCGTACATACAATATGTACATGTATATGTACGTATGGATTTCGGGAGAGTAAATCGACTATTGATGCAATTCGAAAGGTCTTCGCCCTCTTAGAATCCTTAGAATAGAAGTAATGACGGAGGAGAAGGTAATAATTGCTAGAGTATCTATAATAACAGAATATATAATAACAGTATAATATAGAGTATCTATAATAACGGACAACAGAGCGTGAATGAGGCAAAACCAGAAACGCACTGAAATGCGAGCGCATTTTCAAATGTGAAGTGTAAAACTGAGGTTATGTTAAAAAATTTATTGCCAATACAAAAAATACACGTACACGTTACGTAAACTATAAATTTTCAGTACTGGTAGTAAATTTTGGAACACAAACTAAAGTATAAAACTAAAATACATATAACAATGGATGCATTCAATAGAACGCAATCATGTTGTTTTATGAATGTCTGCTAAGATAAGACTATACTTCTAAATTTAAAAATATAATTCAATCAGCGCGAAGGAAATTTCCAACAATTGCAAAATGAATATTTTGCTGAACACAAAGAAAAAAAGACAATGATTTTATAATGAATGAACTAAAAAAACAGAGGTAAATATAAATAGAATGAAAGTTAAATTTGTTTAAAAATAAATAGAAATTAAACGAACCTAAAAATAGGAATGATAACGGAAATCTTGATAATTTCTCTATGATTCTCCAATAATAAAATTCTTGAGAAAACGGGCAATATAAATTATTGAGAGCGTGAAATAATGTTAATCAGTACAGATCTTGATAGTGTATATTTCCATACAGACATTTCGACTCTTTTTGGAGTCATCATCAGCGTTAATTCTTAAAACATGTGCAACATCACTCATGCATCAATAGCAACCACTATAGAATTGAAAGATCCAACGTGAGGTGCATGAATTTCCTTGCAATTTTACACAATTAATTTCTGAAACGAATGTGAAAAAATACGTTAATGGTGGAAGTTAATGGTGAATTTATAAATACTAATGACAATGTGTGGCTTACCATTTGATGCTAAGAGATGTGATTACAAAAACAAATGATAATGAGAGAAAAATTCAAGAATTCGTGCAATACCATTATAAAACAAATATATAATAAGTTAGAGTATAAAAATAATACTAGTTAATCAAGACATGGCCACAGTATACAATATGGTATTTCATATTCAATTCTTTTCTAGAATAAAAATAACTGATTTGATGTTTTTGTATCTCTTCTCTGTTTTTGAAGAATCCAATTACGCTTCTTGTATAAATTATCTAACTCTAACTTCAAATTAGTTTCAAAAGAATGTTTTTGTTTCTTAAAAAGTGAATTATATATTGACAAAGATATATGGCGATCTCCTGAATCGAAAAAGTTGTGTTTTAGAATGGTTGACACATCTGAACGTATCGTTAAGTTCAATTTTCAAAATTTTTATTATAAATTGTTTTTTGTATTTAAATTTGTCTGACAGTCATTCATTAAAAAATTTTAGATTGTATAATAATTAGAAATATATAAATGTTGTGGTATAATGCTATTTACAATATAAAAAGGAAGGAATCTCTCTCTTGAATTCACTTAATAATATTTTTGTATTGTTTAATCCATTATTTTAATAAATTGCTTGCAAACAGTCCAGAAGTCAAAAGAATGAATTTAAAGAATGACATCTTCAAATGTGTGACGCATCTTTCAGCTAGCATATAAAGAATAATAACGGAAATTTTGACAATTTCTCTCCAATAATAAAATTTTTGGGAAGATGAGAGTATAACGCAGTTGTTGGAGCGTTATCAAAATCATCCGAAAGAGTCTAATAAGAAACATGGTATATAAAATAGAATGCAAAGATTGCAACGCGACATAGGGCAAAGAGACTGACAGAAAGTTAAAAACGAAAATCAAAGAACATCGTCGATATATTAACAGTTTCTCTAACATTAGATCGGACATTACGGATCACAAACTATCATTTAATCATGATTTCAATTGGAAGAACGTCAAAATTTTAGACCGTGAACGTTATTTAGGAAGAAGATTGGTATCTGAAATGTTACACATATAAATGCAAAATAATAGTCGTAACCTTCAATCTGACACAGAATTTTTACACCACGCTTATATTTCGATTCTAAACAGATTATAAATAATTTATAATTTTAATGCTTAACTTTATTTTTGTAAACAATGACATAATATGTATCTGCGAAACACTTTTAAATAATATCGTTTAATCTTAACTTTGCCGTGCCACAGTAGCGCAATTCTATTCATTATGTGAAGCCAAAATCGTAGCGCGCATGCGCAAGTTGAAACATTACATATTAATCATCTGAACTTTTCTCTCACTTATTCTTTGTATTTTCGGTCTTTCTCTTAACTGTTGAAGTGTTTGTGTAGCAATTAGCGGTAAGTTCGTGCTTTTATGTCGGTGATGTCTTGTTTTAGATATTAATAGTGAAGTAAAAAAAAGTAAAATGAAGTGGATTATTGTGAAGTGAAGTGCAGTAAGGTGAAATAAAGTGAAGTCAAGTGAAAAGAGTAAAAAAAGTGACGATTATTTTTAAAGAGAATTATAGATTCTTTATAAATCGTACAGATTTTCTCTTGCAGAAAATACTTTGATCTTAACTCTGTTCCAGATATAAAAAGAAAATAGATTGCATATCAAGAAAATGAATAGAAAAAAAATTAAATATTGTTCAATAAATGGATGTCCTGGAAATATTGAAATTAGAAGGAAGACATGTATTTAAATTTCTTAAAGAATATGATAGATATACCATATATTATGTAAGTATTTTCAATTTTTCAATATTATTTGTATAAATAATACTTAAAATTTTTTTACATTAATAAATTATTTTAACAGATGGTTGTAATGGATAGAAAATGGGAGACTGGATTTAGAAGAAAAAAATCCTGAATATTCTTTTAGAAATTGTCAATTATGCTCTCTACATTTTGAAGAGAAATGATTTAAAATTAGTAAAAGAAGAGTTCTTCTTCATACAAATACTATATCCATAAAATTTGAAAAAGATTTTACATTATTTAAAATAAGGTAATTTTATAACTATATTTTTATGACTATCAATTTCAGTCAATTTACTTTAGATAACTTATTTATTTTCAGATTACTTATAGATATTTATCTGCTTTGCGTGAACTGTTTATATATAACATATATATATATATATATATATATATAATTATAATTAAATTTTTATGCGTTGCAAACCAAATATGATATTTATCTATACATTAGCATGTTTAAAATTGTATATTATTTTGTATGTAAACTGCGTATAGATTTTATATTTTATAATATTTATAATAAACAATTTCTTAATGTTTGTATGTTTTCTTTTTTTTCTTTCTAGACCATAGATTAAGTTATAGTTACAGTAAGATCTAGTAAAAGAAACTTAAAAAATAAAAAAATGCATAGATATTATAAACTTTTTATTGAAATAAAGTTCATCTTTTTCTGTAATTATAAATTTGTATTCTCCCTTTATATGCAAAAATGTATACACACATGACACACATGCACGCACGCACGCACACACACACAAATGTATATACATATATAAATTACATGTATATAAAATTTAATTTTATACTTTTTTATAATCAGATTTTTTTAATGTTTCAATAGATTAACCAGCGATTTCATTTATGATGAAATTTTAAGGCGTAAGAATCGTCAGGACAACAATCCACTATGATTTGTTAATTTCTTAATTTTAATTTTTAATGTCTTCAAATCTCATTGTAACATCGCTTTAGAAAGATATTATTTGGATTGTAGACAGGGTCTACGGTTCGGACAGGATAGAAGAGTAAGGGCTGCCGCACACATCTTCCGTAACAGTAACATAAGACATAACGCAAGAATCAGTCAATCAGAATTAAGAGTTCAAAAGAATTCTCGAGTGTGATTGGCTTATTCTTACGGTACAGCTTACGATTACTGTTACGAAAGGTGTGTGCGACAGCCTAAGAGAGTAAAGGAGAGAGAAATCTAGATGGTGTATGTAATATCTCAACTTGCGCATGCGCGCTATGATTTTGGCTTCACCAATATCAAAAGTGCCGACAGAGAGTTGCGCTATATTGTATACTGTGGCCGTACCTTGATTAACTAGTATTATTTTTATACTCTAACTTATTATATATTTGTTTTATAATGGTATTGCACGAATTCTTGAATTTTCCTCTTATTATCATTTGTTCTTGTACCTGTAATCACATATCTTAGCATCAAATGGTAAGCACATTGTCCATTAGTATTTATAAATTCATTAACTTCGTATTTTTTCACATTCGTTCCAGAAATTAATTGTGTAAAATTGCAAGGAAATTCATGCACCTCACGTTAGATTTTTTCTATAATGATTGCTATTGATGCATAATGTCGCATATGTTCTAAGAACTGTTATTAATGGTGATGATGACTCCAAAAAGAGTCGAAACGTTCGTCTATATGAAAATACACACTATCAAGATCTGCACTGATTAACATTATTTTTTGATCACATTCCAACAATTGCGTTATATGCTCATCTGCCTATTTTCCTGGGACTAAAAATAGGATTTTAGAAGTATCAACTACTTTTTAAGAATATATTTATTTTTTATTAGATGTATTTATTATAGTACTTTATTACAATATATATACAGTTTGCCAATTTACATCCAAAATATTATTAGTGAATAGAATTGCATAATAATACAAAGTAATAATTCAATATATTTTATATACACCTTCCTATATTCTGAAGTGCGAATTCATTAAATAGGATTGGAATAACATCTTGTTTTAGCATATGCTTACCGTTTTCTTCGATTCAGTTCACATTTCTGTATTAAAATGTACATCCAAGGATTTCGATTCTTTCTCTCGGAAATTTCACAAATTGAAAAATGATCATTTTCTACATTAATCACTTCGGTTTCATACAATGATTTAATTTAATCAACAGGTTCAGGATAAATTTACGAGCAGACAGACGTCGAGTATAAGGATCGCTATGGAGCTTAACACATTCCAGAAGATTCAAAGACGTAGGAACAGATTTTTGTCAGATGACAGCGACAATGGAAAGACAAGCCTAATATTCTCTTCACAATCAATTAGAGAGGAGAGACGACGAATAATCCAGATGAACAATCGGAAAGATGAATAAAGATGCCTAAAAATCAACAGCAGATGATACTCACTCTTCAAAGGCAATAGAGAAGCCTAAGAGCGCAAATGATGCTCAAAACTAATTTATATTTTTATTTCTTATGTTCTTTTATATATATATATATTACTTTAAACTCTCTTAAAATTATATTAATCATATCTAAAAACTTTTGTAAAAAGATATATATAGCATGTATAATCCTAATTATAATAATAATTACTTCTTTATAATATAATTAATTAACAACTTAAAATAGATTTAGATAAGTATAAATATGTATAGCATAGATATAAGATTTATTTTAACTTTTACTTATCTTATAAATGTATAAACAAGCGCCGAATAGTATATTTCTTATGAGAAAGATATTATGTCAATTTTGATATTTATATTTATATTTATTAATTTTATATTTATTAATGACTTATTAAATCAACGTTTATTATAAATAAAAATATGTTTTCTAGTATCTTTATAAAACACCTTCTTGTAAATTATTCATTATTATCTAATTATAATAATATTAAGAATAAGATTCACTTATATAAAAATATTTATCACATATATAAAGCCTTTAAATTAATTATTAGAAGCAATATAAATAACGTAGAATTCTTTCATATACTTACTTTTTGTATAAAATTTACTTCCTATGTAAAGTATTAATCTGTAAAGTAAAAATAAATGTTGATAATTAATTAGTTTATTAAAGATAGAATATGTAAAATAGTTTGTTTATTGTATAACTTCATTGTATAACTGTAAAATAATTACCTTTCACGTACTTTTGTAAAATAATTCACTTCGTTTAAAATAGTTTGACAGCTGTAAATAGGATAAAGATGTAGAAAATCTAGAATAAATTGAATAAATTAATAACTATTGTACTTAAAATAAGATAGGGTTTGCGAGATGATAGTGAAATTTGCGAAGTACGATTTATTCGTTTTTAACCCGTTTATTAGACCAAATCAATTCTAGAACGAATGAATTTTAACTTAACCACTTCAGCTAAAATCAGATGGAGATGACATCCGAAAGACCCAGATAAAAAATCACTTTCACCAGATTGGATCTGGATCAAAAGAAAATTGGTACTAATTGCGACATTCTGATCCAGTTGTTGGATACGGGTTCCATAATCAGATGATGGACTCTGATCAAGATATCTACATATCTTAGACCCAGATCATCAGGTAAACCAAATCAATCTACAAGGCGGCGCTACTCTTCAAGAATCTGAGTAAGATGGCGATCAGTATGGAGGGAGGTGGCTAAGAGGGCTGCCAGTATAAAAGCAAGAGACTTTCATTGGCCCAATCCTCACGTGACCTGCAGGAGCCAATCAGAGGCATAGTGAAAGCGCAGCTGATTAGGACTTTCAAACGAGGAAGAAGAAGCCATGACAGCGAGTCCGGTACCAGCTTGCAACGTGAACGGATCGCTGAGATTAAAAAATTGAACCCTACGTAGAATAAAACAATTATGCGTTAATTACGTTTCGAAAATATAATTACCGACAAGTACACGCGTGTGATTAATAAAAATAATACGTCGTAATTCGCCGTGTTATACATTATTCTTGATTCTTCGTGATTGCATCAAATTGCATCACTTACGACGCCATTGCCGCGTACCGCGACGATATATAGCCAAACCATTCTTGACTTAGAAAAAGGCTTCCGTACGTGATTGTGATTTATATTAGAGTCGCTCGATTATGCTTGAATGTCGTGAACGACAATTTGTAGTCGTTAATTAATTATTATCGATCACAAGTTCGCGAGCGCGGGAGGTATCGCACTCATTGTGCCGATTATGAGGATTCAACCGAAACGGATTGTTAGTCTCGTAAGACGCGTAAATGTATGTGCCACTTGTAAATAAACTTGTAAATAGTCACGTACACATATCTCATTATTATTTATGAAATACACCTTTTCCCCTAAATCCCTATCGAGGGAATGTTTCATTAAGAAGATTCGATAGCCTTGGGCACACGAGTTGTCACAGAAATTATATAAAAGCTTGAAGGTCTTTAATCGAGAGAATCCGAGAGTACGAGGGGCTTACACCTTCCTTGTTGTCAGGACAAACAACGTGGCGATCAGAATAATACCAGAAACAAGTAATTTTTTATTTTAATGTCCGACTACAACCTTACATCCGCTTATAACTAAATTTGACATATAATAAAGATGAAATAACCTGAATTTTTGAAAGTTTTAAAAAAGTAACCGAGGGAAAGAATCGAAGTTATTGGGTATCTGGAATAATATACAACATACATCATTTAAGAATATATTTATTATTAAAAAATCACAAAAGCAAATTCTTACTGACCTCACATAACAACACTGAATTATTAGTAATCCAGTCTTGTCACTCTGTGTTTCAGCCCAAATTTTTTCTTTCCTCTTTTTGGATCTCGAGGAAAACGACACATCTTAAAACTTTTTCGCAGAGTTTGTGAACTAATCTGCTATACAGCTAAGTATTGTAGCTCTAATGTGTCAACAAACAAATAGGTTAAATTATAATGACTATGTAAGAAATTCACGTTTTTTTGTTTAAAAGAATATATAAAGATTATATGTTTTGTGGATTTTTTCCATGTCTCCATTCTTGGAATGCCAATGTTTTGTAAATCTTGCAGTTCATTTTATCAAGGCGAATAGCAGCCTGATACTATTAAGTATCAAGCTTTATATATATATATAGAAAAAACTATGGAATCCTCAAGAATATTAAAAGAATATATAATTCCACTGCAATCCATTCGCCAATCACCTCTCATTCTTCTCAATTTGAATGACTTATCGAATAAAATAACCAACAAACGAACAACTCATCTCTGACACGCAGAAAACTTGTTCGAAACAGTATAAATGGCTGTGTAAATGGTGTATACTAATAGTACACACAAATATGCAACTTCCGCTTTTGCTTCAATTTGGCGAACCAGTCATCGATCGTTATTCTATTATTATAACTTCGTTCTCTTATTATAACTAGCAATTACGATATCTTTAGATATCGTGAATGTTGTAAACATCTTCTCTTGGAATCGAGTGACAGTGGCCTTGAAGTATCATAAAGTATCAGCCATTCATACTTGCCGTCAGAAGACTATTTGTAGGGACACTGGAGTTCCGCAACAGGGACGGCCTCCGGTGCAGCAAAAAAGCGTCGTGTGGAGTGCCACAGGAATCAGTCCTCGGACCTGTGGAACATCGTCTATGACGCCACTCTTCGTGCTCTTTTCTCTCCCTGCCGGCTACAAGTTCGTCTGCTATGCAGGTAATTCGTCCCCATAGCAATGTGACGAGGAGATGAGGGATAATTTCAGGACGCGGTGAGCGGGACGACGGAAGCGGGAGGGCGGGAAGCACAGTCAAACAGCCTTCGGCGAGTGAGACGTGCAAATGCGTGCGCACAACGGGCGCGTTCAGGAGCCCCGCGGAGGAACGTTATATAATCCCGCGACAGTGACGGAGTCGGGATCCAAACGGGAACTCGAGCCTCGATTTTGCTTCTCTCCCTCCTTCTCTCAGACAACGGAAGCAAAACGGGACAAGGGTGTTGGTTGGGTCCCCACTCTCACACATTAGATAATCGGTCTTATAAAAAAATTTTATTAGCTGTCCGTCCCCCTCGCATGGGACAGAGTTGGCCTTAGTCGGTAGGCCTGAGGGCCGTTCTGAAAGTAATGCTGCATGCGATCTTCAGGACGCCCATTACCGAAGCCTGATGGTGGATACCTAGGGAGGTTTTCATGGGTGCAAGTCTCACATACCTTCTCGCCAACAAAAAAAGAGATTGAATTAATTCAAGTTTAAAAAAAATTAATTTTGAAAAAAACTATTTTTGAGATCAGAATATCCCAATGAATAGGAAAAAGGTCGAGTAAAAAGAGCAGCACAAAGTGTACAAAAAAGGTGTGGAGTGGGAAAAAATTATATGGTATGCATAAGGCGCAACAGTGCCGCTGTGATGTCGACGTCGCCGCTTGAGCTCATGGCGCGTGATTTGATGAACGAACCCCTTTAGTTCCCCGCGTTCGTGATGTCCAATCCAGAGTCTCTGGGTTGCTTCGCGATAGGCAACACGTCTCAACGGTTTCGTCAATATGTCGGATTCTCGTACGATGGAACATATCGCGATCATCTCCTTGTCCAATTTTTCTCATACGATATGATATGCGTCACTGTATTTAGTGCGCCCTTTCTCGATGCGGTTTTTCGAGAAATCGATCGCTGCTCGGTTGTCGCATCATAGTTCGCATTCTTGGGATGGTAAGTCTGATAGGGCAAGTTCGATAATGAATATCTCTATCGCTATAGCTTCCTTAATTCCTATCGCCAGGGCGATATATTCTGCTTCCATGCTCGAGGTGGCTATGCACTTCTATTTTATTGACTTCCATTGTATCAAGTTTTTCCAGTGAGTGGTCGTCATATTAGTATGGTATATGAGTGTCGATCGTCGATATCGCCTGCCCAATCTGCGTCACTGTGGATCCAGATTATAGGCGTTTGTCTGGCTTGGTACAGGAGTGCGTAGTCTTTTGCTCAGATAACGTAGTACGTGCTTTGTCTGTGCCCAAGATGTGCTCGGCTAGGATTCGCGTTGAATTGGGATAATTTGGTTACTGCATGCATTATGTCGAGCCTTGTGTAGAGAGCTAGATGCATTAATGATCCTATAAATTGCTGGTATGGCACTCTGGCTATCTCTTCTATCTTCTCCGACGATTTAGCGTCGTCCGTTTTCGACATTTTGTCCGTGTTCGAGAGGTGTCGCAGCTGAACAGCATTCATTTAGTCCATAGAATTAATACTTTGCGAGTATTAATTTTATGTATGTTTTTTGACTCAGTCGTATGTTGCCGTCTTTATTTCGTTGGATCTTCACTCCTAAAGCGTAGATGATATCACCGAGATCTCTAGCTTCGTAGCAGTTTGTAATGAGTTATATGACCTTCCTCAGAGTACTCTTTTGCTTGGAGAATATGAAAATGACATATATTACTATGACGTATATTACCGACTGTCTTTGCGGTACACGCAACTCGACGATTGTAGTCTTTAAAACTCGTTTTCGATTAAGTATTCGTTGATTTCCATATTCCATCTTCTACCAAATTGTTTTAGTCCGTATATGGATCGTTCGAGCTTAATCACTTTTCTCTTTTCGATCTTGAGTAAAAGTGGGATCCTCACATAGCTCCTCTTCGAATTTTCCGTTACAAGTACGTCCGCTTTTTCTGGACACTAAAGACAGTATCCTTTAGTCCATGACGAATATTCGACGAAGAAATATTCTGCTCTGTCATCGAGCTTTCTTCTTCCCTGGGTAGGTTAGCGTAGTCTAGGCAGCATTCATACGCTTTTAAGTGTTGAACGCTAGGTGTACCATATTACCGGTCCATATTGCGAGAGGTATCTCTCCTTTAATCGACGAATGTTCAACTCTGTCGCGGATATATGCAGTCACTATGACTTCGACCAAGAATTTTTGTGAATTTTCGCGTCTTTGAGCATTGATCTCATTAGATCCATGAGCGTCCTATTTATTCTCTCGGATATCCATCTGGGGGATTTCTATGTTGGATCTTTCATGTTTGATGTGTCTTCAAAGAATTTCGTAAGTTCCTTGTTGCAGTACTCGAGTCCGTTATCAGTACAGAATCTTTTTACTCTCTTTCTTTTTTCTGGCTCCACTCTATGGCTATATATTTCTTGACGCAGTCGGTAATTTCTTCTTTTGATTTCATCGATTGTCTTTTTTGGAAAGTCGTCAATGAAACGTGATGAAGTATCTGTTGTCGCTTAATGACGGAGCATCGGTCCGTAGAGATCTGAGTGTATCAATTCGCAGACGCAGTGACTCTGTCTACTTTTGATTCTTCTGCACGTTGTTTTCGTCGATTTATCGATTCGGTACACGTCGCATTCGTCTGTCCATCCGAGTTCCAATCCTCGTATCTTGTTGTGTGTGGAGAACTCTTCTCTATGGTGCGGTTGCTCACATGGCAGAATTGACCATAAGTTATTGTCTTTCATTGAGGTGAGGTTGGCTTCGAGTTTCGTCGGCTTCTGCTCTAACGATATACAGATCATTTCTTCGAAAGGTTTCGCACATTATTTGTCCTGTTGAAGTTCAGTATTTTCACCTTACTTTCTTTGATGATAAGTTCTTTATCTTTCCTCTAAAAATTTGAGAAACAGACATTAGATTTTTTTCTAATGTGTGGGACGTAAAAAACGTTGCGCAGTACTATCGCCTTCTGTTTGTTTCCGACAAAGGTTCTCAGTGCGCGATGTCGCCAAACGCCCTTTGTCTGAAGTTGAGCGAATTTTTATTTCTTGAGATTCGCCGCTGTGTTGACTGTTCTGCTCTCTATTTCTCAGAAGTTTTGAAATCAGTCCTTTTTGCATACGCGGTGCGTGCATCCGCTATCTAACAGCCAGCTTTACTCAATATCGAGGTTGTTGAGGAATACTAGATGCATCGAGATCTCTTTTGCTTTTATTAGCGTTTTGTGATTGTTTGTTAGCGATGTTTGTTACTTGATTTGAAGTGGCAGTCCCTCGCATAATGGCCAAGTTTCTTGCAGTTAAAACATTAAAATTTGTTTTAGGCGTAGCCTGCATTCTGAATGTGGTCGATGCTTTATTGCTTCGGGTGTTTTTGGATTTCTTGTCGATCTGCAATGCCTTGATTGTTCTGTTTGCTTTATCATCTGTGTATGAACGGCGTCTGTCATATTCGACTAGAAAAACGCGAATAACCTTAACAAATGTAAATCTATCCGATAAGCTTGCTAGTACCATATTAAGATTTTCGTATGTATCCGATAGTCCGACGAGTATTGCGTCTGCGAGATCTTCATCTTTCGATCCCGTGCCTGTTTATTTAAGATTAATGACCGCGATTTTGGCCCTCGCTACATATGATGACATCGTTTTGCCATTTGTCACCTTAATGTGATAGAATTCTTTCTTTAATTACATTATACGGATTCTATTAATGGGTTGATGTAGTTGCTCTAAGGACGACCACGCTTCATGGGCGTCATTGCATTCCTCGAAGTACAAGTCGGTTTTATGTCCGATGGCGGCTATTGCTATGTCATCGTTGATGCAAAAAAACTTTCCTTTCTGTCTGCTTTCTGGTTGCATTTTCGCTTACTATAACCATGCCGAGGGCGTATTCTAAGAGTCCCTTACCTTTGAGATACCATTTCATCTCTGTTTTCCACGTTTTGTAATTGCAGTCTTCGTTATGTGAGTTTCGACTCTCGCTTCATGGTTTGCCATGTTGAGAAGTGCCATACTTTTCCTCGGAGTGGAATCTCTTGTGCGAGTGGATCATTTGTGCGTGCTTCTGTATCTTTTTATTCTTTGTTCATTACATTGTCCATTATCTGCGCCCAAGTGAGAAAAAGATCGAGTAAAAAGGGCAGCACGAAGTACATCTTATTGTGTCCGAGCGAAAAGCACCAGAGATACAAAGTGTACAAGAAGTGTGTGGTATGGGAAAAAATTACAATAGATGGTGTGCATAAGCGCCGCTATGATGTCGATGTCGTTGCGTGAGCTCATGGCGCGTGATTTGATGTCACGAATCCCTTCATAATATTTCTTAAAATGAAATTACTTTAAATAATACTTACAATATAGATTATTAGGTAAATTTAATTTTTTTATTCTCAAGTTACTTATGTATAAGAGTCAAGTGTTTTTTTGTCAAAATCTTACGAAAGAGAAGCGTATATATATTTGCATTATCTCTCTTTTTTAAATCTTTATCTAACTTTCTTTAATTTCCGAAACGACTACTCACGTATGTTTGCAACTACATCGACTAGATATTTGTTATAAAGAATATGTATACATAAAAATTTAGAAAATGGGTATATGTGCAACACTGTTTTACAACAATTTTTAGGCTTATTTCATATTTATGTTGCTGAAATATAATATTTATGACATCTAAAATTAATGTGATTCAAATTTAAGCGGGAATTGAGAAAACCTAACGGGTCAATAAAAACTGGACGTCGTATGGTGTGACTTTTATTATAGAGACTAATCTTTCTTAGACTCTAATCATAAAATCATTGAATTTTTCTAAATTAACAATACAATATATTAACAATATAATATATTATAGGACTGTATATATGATAACATAGAAATCAAAATCTTAAATGGTTTAGCTTAATACTTGTATGATTCTTATGTGAATTTATATTTTACGTAGTTCCCAGAAACACGCGCCGAAATTTTTCGGTCTTGAAACGCTAACTCTACTAAACTCTACTGCAGTAATAGCACGAGTTAAATTGACTAGTAATTTAATAAATTTTTGTTTATTCGCTTCTTTGAAACGATCTTAATAATATTAAATGACATATTAAAATTTGTAAATAAATAATTCTTATTGCGAAAAATATTACCGCGGCCGGGAATCGAATCCCTTTCGTATGGAATGTAAGAGATTTCCAGCATCCAAAATTTTAAAACTTTAAAATTTTTTTTAACTTTTATCGTTTTAACTAGTTACTATCCAACCCTGGTTTTAATACATATTATAAATTTTCAATTCAATTCAGAGAGATTTAATAAATTTCTTGGTAGAATACCAAAAAATATGTGCCTTGTGCACAATAAAAATGTTAATGTGCTTCATAAAAAAAACTTTCTACAAAATTTAACGCGCCAACATAAGTCATTAATAAAATAATTTATTTATGAAGATAACAATAATTGTTCTAATATAACATATTATAGGACCGTATATGTAATAACACAAACTATAGAAATCAAAGCCTTAAACGGACTAGTTGAATCTTGAATGTTTGTATGATTCTTACGTGAATCTATATACTACGTATGTTCCTAGAAACGCGCGTCGAAAATGATTTATCAGTCTTTGAAAACGTTAACTCTACTAAATTACCGCAGTATTATTACGAGTGAAATTGACTAGCAATTTAATAAATATTTAATGCAATTCGCATCTTCGAAACGATCTTAATAATGTTGAATAACATACAAAAATATCTGTAAATAATTAATTAGCGAGTCGAATCTCTTGCATTCCGTACGAAAGTCCTAATATTACTAAAGTCCTAATATTACTAAAAAGTCTCTAGACTACCGAGACCTTAGAAATATTCTTCGCAATAATTGGCATAAGAAATGAATTTAAAATGAATTTTGAAATAAAATTACAAAAAAATTAAAATTGTTAACCGTATAAAACGAAAAAAATTTAATTTAAATAGAAAAATTTTTTCGTTTTATACGGTTAACTTCTTAATTTTTTTGTGATAACACTTAAATTGAGCAAAATAACGCAAGTTTATGATAATGTTTTGTATAATATTTTGAAGGAAAATTAAATAATCACTACTTTAGTTTGAAGAGAAAATGTCTTTGAAATTTTGATATAACAATTTCATTTAAGAGGAATTTAAATCATTTGGATTGGAATAGGAAGATCTTTTGATAAGATATACTTAGGTTTCATTTCATAAAAATTAAAGATAGTACGATTTGGATTAAGTAAATAATAATAAAGATCATTTTACTTCTGATTTTGAATAGAATTTAACTTGGTGCCACAGTTGTTCAAATCTTTTGTACACATGATACATATCATTAGATTAATATTCATTATTTATTTAATTTGGCATGGTATAAAGAAATGGGATTTAATTTTGCGCTAATTCTTGATATCAAATCCTTTAAAAAAATGATACATATCATTAAAGTTAATATTATTTATATAATTTGGTATCCGAATTACATGGAATTTAACTTGACGCCAATTTTGTTGATATCAAATCTTTTATACGAATGACATACAATATATCATTAAAGTTAAGTAAATAACAAGAAACAATACTATTTGTCTTTTTAATTTGATAGAACTTGATAGAATTAACTTGATTAGTTAAGATTGCAGCATCTAGGTTTTAATTTTTCATTAGATACATTCATTTTTTTCGAAGAGTAATAATTTTTGACAGAGAATTAAAGTTGCTTAGGTTAGGAATAAGACCTTCAATGTTTTTTTAACGAAATCTGAGAGGTCGCTTTTCACAGATATATAATATAATGGTCAACAGATTCAATTGTTGCGGAGATTCGTGAGTACTCGCTGCTATTGGATGACTAAAAGAATACGTCAATAGCTGCGAGTTGAGTTTATTGAACGTGACCAACTTTCAACGATTAAAGGAAATTTAAATTTTACACTATATCATTATATTACAATAAAATTTAATTTCTCTTGTCTCATTCATCGCCGGACTTGCGATCTAATCATATTCTGCATTACCAGTAATGCATGCCTAGGCAGATAGATAACTCGACTTACTGAGTATATTATGATGAAAATTATTAAATACTTGATCCAAATTGTACTATCTTTAATTTTTATGAAATGAAATCTAATACGTATATCTTATTGAAGGATCTTCTTATTCCAAATGATTTAAATTCCTCTTAAATGAAATTATTATATTACAATTCATTCAAAGACATATAACTTCCTGATAATAGACTCATATTTAGCTATCAATTCTTTTCGGATTCATTCCATAAAACGTAAAATTGTTTGATTGATCATACGAATTACAAAATCATCTATGCTCGGTTTCAGGAGTAGCTTGGTAAGATCGTAACAAAGCTTACAAATATTTTTTTTCTATCAAACGAAACAAGTAATAATTAGCGACTGACTAAATTAATTATACGTTATCTCACATATTCCTAAATGAGTGCTCTACAAAAATTAAATTATCTACTATTTACAGTTTTTACTTTTTTATTTAAAATAATAACTTGTGCATTTAAATTGCTGTTCAACATAATGTCACCAATAATTAAATATTGTACAAATGCGATTGCAATTCTTTCTTAGGCAAACGAGAAGATACTTCAAAAATCAGTTTTAAAATGTGATTCAAATTAATACAGTTCCTATATTAAACTAGTCCAGTTTTCAAAAATAAAGTTTTTAGTAGTTTAGTTAGTTGAGGTAAAGTCGACAAGTCGCACCAATCTTCAATAATACCTGAAAATGAGGAAAATTTCATAAAAAAGGCCTCATACATAATAATAATTAGATAATAATATTGCTTGTGTTTATTATATAATAATGATTTACCATTTAAATACTTCAGAATGGATATGCAATAGCTCCTGACAGACTTTGGAAATTGTTCGTTGCAGTTAAACAGAGATGTAAATCATACGTGAATTTGACAGTCCCAAATTTTGTTTCAAACATCCTTCCGTAAATTCCATTTGAGAAAAATCTTTTGACGTTTTCTGGATTCATTAATAAGAGGTTTTACTTTACCATAAGAAAATCTCGATAGGAAATTTTTCATATGTGCATCATGAAATGTATCTAAATCAACGCTTCATACGTTTGATGCTATAATCATCCTGATCCAACGTATCAATGTATTCCATAATCGATTGCATAATTACAATTTGCTCAAAATTGTAATCTCTGTGTAACTCCCAACTTTCTCATCTGAACATATTATACTTCGAGCCAAATATCAGACATTAGTGGCACCAATATTTACATATTTTACAAATTCTTCTATGGATAAAGTTTCTTTCTCACGATTATCTATCAAGATCATATCTTCGTCAAAATTGAGTCTCATTATCGCTATAAACTGGAATATATTTTTTTGTTTTCACAAACGGAGGCATAATCGATCGTGTACTTATACAAAGTTTCCTGTAGTTAACAAATAATAGAGTAAATAAATTAGCTGAACGTTTCAGAACTTTAATTCTCCATTTTACATTAGTACTTTTGGAATGTAACGTAGTCATTAATTGTGCCACAAGGCTACTATCTTCATTATGTAACCTGCATATCATATCCAAAAAATTAATATAATATTTTATGACTATCTTTCGCCAATACAACTATTACAATTTTGTACAAGCACATTTAAGAATCTTCTTTCATACGTGAATCAATATGTCATTGCATAACTCAGATATGATATTATATAATTTCACATAAAGATGTCAACTGTTCATTTAAGATAAGGCCAAGAATAAAATTAAATGCATAAAATGAATTTGTGCATATTTTTTTCTCTTCATCAAGAGATAAAGCTGCGACATGTAACAGAGAATTCAATTGTGAATGTAAAGATTTTAGACGATTTTGTAACAAAATGTCTTTTAATTATTTCAAAGCATCTTGTCTCACAGTTGAATTATGATGCCGAAAACGTAATAAATCTTGGAAATACATTACATAATAACACGTACAAGGAATTATAATGTACTAAACAATTAGATTTATCCAAAACATGAAGTAATTGTTGAATTTAGCCTCCTTACCTCCTCGAGGTTGATAAAATTAAACTCATTCGACACGTTTTTGCATGAACAAATGGCAAAAAAATGTGTCGCTCTGCTCCGCGAATCGAGTTATTAATTGTTAAAATTGACAGATATCCAGATTAGGAAATCAGTTGCATCGATGGCATAGAGAGTTAAATAAATTTTTTACTTTACAGACAAATATTTAACCAAGACAAATGCAGTAAAAATAAAAATTATATAGAAAATAATTTGTATTCTTAAAGCAAAGAATGTGTTCTTAAAGCAGAGAATTCGTGTAATTAAAATACTTATTCTAGCTTCAATTACATGTTCTCATGTCCTTCTGTGCTATCGATGTAACAGATTTTCTGACTTGAATATCGTCAACAACTTTAACGATTAATATCTCGGGATAAAGCGATACATTTTTTTTGCCAGATTGATTCATTTCATGCAAAAACGTGTCGCGTAAGTAATTTGTATAATTGCAGAAGCAGAAAATCATTTACGTCATTTCCTCTATGCCATCGATGTGATGGATTTCCTAATCTAAACTATTTCATTTTAATTCCAAAAGTGTACATTAGTTCAGCTACAGAAAACAGATATGTATGACGTGACCAAGCATTGCACATTTACCTCTTGCACCAAAAATTTCAAAAGGACAAATCCTCCTTCGCAATCAGATGACGATGTTTCTTAATCTTAGTATAAAAATTTTAGATTTGAATTTTGTGTCGCAATATCTCGGCTTGTAGAACACATAGAGAAAAAATAAAAATACTTTCATTATATTTAGACCGGATGCAATCGATAGAGCACACTTAGAATTTGATCAGTTCAGCCCTTATTGAGATCCAATAATCTCAATCTTTGGCAACTTGCGTAAAGTAGCCAGGGTAGTGTCGCTGCGCATGGCTTAGTACTGAGACACACAGTGTCTCCAGATATAACATATTATAGGATTGTATATGTATGACCCGATCCATGTTCGACTCCTGACTGAAATAATATTTTTCGCAATAAGAATTAATTATTTACATATTTTAATATGTTATTCAACATTATCAAGATCATTTCGAAGATGCGAATTGCATTAAATATTTGTTACATTGCTAACTCGTGATAATACTGCGGTAGTTTAATAAAGTTAGTGTTTTCAAAGACCGAAAAATTATTTTTGGCACGCGTTTCTGGGGATTATATACGTAGTATATAAGTAGTATATAAGTAGGATATAAGCGTCGATTCTGATCTACGGATACAGCAACCAGCAGATGGCTCTAATGTCGCATGGATGGCGAAGTTACAGAGTTTGAGGGAGAGGGAAGAGGGGGTCCGTATTAAAGAAGAAGGGATATGTTCCTCCTCTCTTTCATCTATTGCATTCTCTCCTTATAAACTATTGTCATCTCTCTTTCCTATCCATTGTAGGATGCAGTTCTCTCTCTTCCATCCGTTGCAGTCCTATACTTATTATTTACACTCTCTCTCTTCCTCCCGTTGCGCTCTCTTTTTTTGCACACTTTATTAAATATATATAATATTTACGATTTTTAATGATACGATTTAGAAACTAATTATTAGGTGTGAGAAAAAATTCGTGGCGTTTTTTTAATGCCATCTAAAAACGCCACGAACTTTCGGGCAAACGCCACGACCTTTTTCCCATACCTAATATGATAATATTTTTATGAATTTTTAATAATATAACCTAGTAACACTAATTATAATAATATTCTTTTTTATCAATATAATACAAATGGCCAAGCGCGCTTTCTTATTGACTAATTCAATATTACTACGAAGATATGAAGAAAAAGTGGTGAAGATATTAAGGATAAAATAGAAAGAAAAAAATATATATTTTAACATACATTTATTAGGTGTACAACTTTGCTTCCGCCGTTTTTTTTCCGAAATTCGAGGCTTTATTGTAAAAAACTGGTTATCTATTTATGATTCAAAGTATTGTCCATCGCTGGCCACTACTTTCTCCCATCTTTCGGGTAGCGTACGAATCCCGCGTCGAAAAAACTGGTCATCTTTTGAGGCTATCCACGAATCGATCCAATT
>Ga0157363_1000773_pt1 | contig 25248 bp, 25 predicted proteins | sample AttsexASBM1_FD_111477 | JGI IMG/M metagenome (GOLD analysis project Ga0157363, IMG submission 111477) | Fungus gardens microbial communities from leaf cutter ant in Ribeirão Preto, State of São Paulo, Brazil - Atta sexdens ASBM1 | ecosystem: Host-associated > Fungi > Mycelium > Unclassified ... | reverse complement strand
TTCAACTAAATCGACACCCGACTCTTCGGCTTTCTCTAAAGCTTCACGCAGACTAACGATACCGAGCTGCTCGCCTTCGATCCCCGTCAGACGTACTTCATTTGCGCGAATCTCGCTGTTAATGCGGTTCGGACGCGTAGGTTGTACTCTTTTTCCGCCTTTAATACCTTATTCCTCCAACTGATGAATACTTCTGCTGCGAATTTCATTTTGCAGCTTCTCAATCAATACGTCGACATCGAAAACACCTAAGTCTTTTCCGCGGCGGGTACGCACGGCAACTTTGCCTGCCTCGACCTCTTTATCACCACAGACTAACATGTAGGGTACACGACGTAATGTGTGCTCACGGATTTTAAAGCCAATCTTCTCGTTTCTCAAGTCTGCTTTAGCTCTAATACCCGCATTTTGTAACTTTTTGGTCAATTCATTGACATATTCTGCTTGGCTATCGGTAATATTCATTACGACGGCTTGCATTGGCGCTAACCAAGTTGGGAAAAAGCCAGCAAACTCTTCTGTCAGTATCCCAATAAAGCGCTCAACCGAACCTAGTATAGCACGGTGAATCATTACTGGCGTTTGACGGTCATTATTTTCACCGACATAAGTTGCTTCTAAACGCTCAGGCAGAGAAAAATCGAGCTGTACTGTACCACATTGCCATGCGCGATCCAGACAATCATATAAAGTAAATTCAATTTTAGGACCGTAGAAAGCCCCTTCACCTGGTTGATATTCAAATTCTATATCATTATTTTTTAGCGCTTGAGCCAGATCCTGCTCCGCTTTGTCCCATAACTCATCGCTACCGATACGCTTTTCAGGACGGGTAGAGAGTTTTACTACAATCTTTTCAAAGCCGAAGGTGCTGTACATATCGTAGACCATACGGATGCAGCTATTCACCTCATCCAGAATTTGATCTTCGGTACAGAAAATATGGGCATCATCTTGGGTAAAGCCACGAACTCGCATCAAACCGTGTAACGCACCTGAGGGTTCATTACGATGACAGCTTCCAAATTCAGCCATGCGTAACGGCAGGTCACGATATGATTTTAACCCTTGGTTGAAAATCTGCACATGGCCTGGGCAGTTCATCGGCTTAATGCAGTACTCACGGTTCTCTGAAGAGGTGGTAAACATCGCTTCTTTATAGTTTTCCCAGTGCCCGGTTTTTTCCCATAGCACACGGTCCATCATAAACGGACCTTTTACCTCTTGATATTGATACTCTTTAAGTTTGCTACGAACAAAGGTCTCTAACTCGCGGAAGATGGTCCAGCCATCATTATGCCAGAAGACCATTCCTGGTGCTTCTTCTTGCATATGATATAGGTCGAGTTGCTTACCGATTTTTCGGTGGTCACGCTTAGCCGCTTCTTCTAAACGCTTCAAATAGGCTGCAAGCTGCTTTTTGTCAGCCCATGCAGTACCGTAAATACGTTGCAGCATTTTATTATCACTGTTGCCACGCCAATAAGCACCCGCCAATTTCTGTAGCCTGAAGTGATGGCAAAAACGCATATTCGGAACGTGCGGTCCGCGACACATATCAACGTATTCTTCATGATGATATAAACCAGGTTGGTCATCACGGCTGATATTTTGGTCGAGAATTTCTATTTTATAGGTTTCGCCACGTGCTTCGAAGGTATCGCGCGCTTCCTGCCAACTGACTTTCTTCTTTACGACTTCGTAATTTTTTTCGGCCAACTCGTGCATACGCTTTTCGAGTTTTTCGAGGTCTTCCTGAGTTAAGGTATGATCGAGATCGACATCGTAGTAAAAACCATTATCGATAACTGGACCAATCGCCATTTTGGTATTTGGCCACAGTTGCTTAATCGCATGTCCCAATAAGTGCGCACAAGAGTGGCGAAGGATTTCGATCCCCTCTTCATCTTTAGCGGTAATAATCGAGACGTTTGCATCGTCGGTAATCGGATCAACGGCATCGACCAGTTCGCCATTCACACGTCCGGCAATACAGGCTTTAGCAAGACCAGGACCAATGTCTTGGGCTATATCCATCACGCTAACGGCATGATCAAAACTACGTTGGCTTCCATCAGGAAGAGTAATAACTGGCATTCTATATCCTTAATTGCAGTGGTAACCCACACGACAGGCTACATGCTAAAATGTTTTATTCTTGATAATCAACACGTTAATTAACTTTATTTGCTGATTCTTCGGATTTGGTACACCCTCTGGTACACAGGCTTAAATATTTTTTCTAAGTTGGTTCCAGATAGTGCAATATTACAGGTTTCAGAGGATGACTTAAAGGCCACATTTAAAGTTAGCTATGACTAGTCCTCATAGGCTGCCTGTGGTTCTCGCTTCCTAATAACCACTTCCTTCCGACGCACTGATCTTCAGATTTAATTCCGCCCGTTCATTTTTATAAGTTAGACGATTCTTTATTCCCTGTGACAGTATCAAAGCTAGCCAATGATCTAGCCTTTTCAACCAAGTACAATCGAATGGGCTTTGCACGTTACCTAGTCTCTCAAACTTTCTGTATTTTACGGACACTACAACGCAAAATCATTCTCGATAACATCATTTACAGCGGTGGAGATAGCTTTGGGTGAGGCGTTAGGATGTGGAAAGCCCACCTCTAAATAATTCTTCAAACAAAATTTTAATCAGGAAGGTTCACTGATCTTCATCAAAACTTATCAATTCAATTCTTGCTAACTTTAAAGATGTATATAGAATGCATCTTAAACATTCGTGGAGGATTCGATGCTAACAACTCATCAAAAACAACTCATTCAACAGACTATTCCTGTATTGAAAGCCAATGGCGAAGCACTCACCGACTATTTTTATCACCGGATGCTAAGTCAAGTTCCTGAGTTAAAAGAAACGTTTAATATGGGACATCAACGTGATGGTAAGCAGGCTAAGGCCCTAGCTAATGCGGTGCTTGCCTATGCTGAAAATATTGAAGATCCCAGTGTATTGCTTCCTGTTGTCAACATGATCTGTCAAAAGCACGTCAGCCTAAATATTCAAGCCCCCGATTATGCTGTGGTTGGCGACCATCTGCTCCACTCAATCAGTGAAGTCTTATCGGTGCCGATGGAAGATGAATTAATTAACGCTTGGGCTATTGCCTACCACCAATTGGCAGACTTGATGATTGAGACCGAGAAAGGAATTTATACACAACTCGCGCAAGAGAAAGGAGGCTGGACGGGATGGCGCGAATTTACCATCGTAAAGAAAGTGCCAGAAACTACTACAGTTAGCTCTATTTATTTAGCACCCACCGATAAACTAGCCCTACCCGATTATTTTCCTGGTCAATATATCTCGGTACGGGTTCAGGTCCCGTCATTAGGTTATAAACAACCACGACAATATAGTCTTTCTACTGCACCCAATGGACAGTTTTTTAGAATCACGGTTAAAGAAGAGAATCTCTCTCAAGAACCCGGCTATGTCTCCACGGCTCTCCACCAGCATATGCAAATAGGTGATCGGATAGAGGTCAGTGCTCCAATAGGAGACTTTATCATTCAAGATACTACAAAAGATAACGTATTAATCAGTGCTGGTATTGGTATTACCCCTATGATGGCAATGTTAGATGGGCTAACTCAAACACTAACTCCCTCACCTCGCGCGATCAATTTTATTCATGTCACACAAGATGCAGCACACTATGCCTTAAGTGCGGAAGTGAATCGGCTGACTGAACAACACTCTTGCATTAAGACATTGATACATTTCAGTCAGGCTCCTACTACACAGCATTGTGGACGATTTACTCTCGAATCGGTTCCCCCCTCATTATTGCCTGAGGATGCTGACTTTTATCTTTGTGGGCCAACCGGCTTTATTCAATCGGTCTATAACAGTCTTTTACAGCGGGGCATCTCTCCAAGCCGTATTCATTATGAAGTCTTTACGACAGGTGGCTTAGCCGCTGCCTGATGTTATCCAATAGAGCCTAGAACGTTAGTTATCACCAAAAATGAAAATAGAGTGTAATTCCACCAAGTACTAACCAGAGTAATGCGAGCAAAATGGTAGAACGTCTTGAGAAAAAGATAGAATAACGATGGGCTTTATTAGCGTAGTACTGCTGGGTAAAGAGCGGCCGTTCATCAAAAGCCTGACCTATCACTATATCGGAATTCAGCAGGCAGTCTTGCTTCTCTTGCCAATGGTCGAGTGCTCGGTATACCGCACTAATTTCGATATAGGAGTTCACACAATTAAAGACACCAAAGATAGTCAAGAGTACAGGAATATACAGCGTGTAGAGATCTCCCCAATGCGGATTAGTATTGTTCATTGCAGAGCAGTAGGCAATAACCATAAAAGACTGAGCGGTAAAGAATGCATTGGTTCGCTGCGCCAAGGAAGAGATTTCTTGGTGGATTTCTTGACGATAGAAAGTCAATCGCTCTCGTGCTGTTGTAAACAGAGCTAGAGATTTATCGTTAAACTCGGGAGGGTTATTACCAATGGAAGAATCCATAACGTTTTCCTGCAAAAAGTTAAATGAAACTTAAGCATAGTCTCGAATAACAGCGCTCGGAGAACGGTTAGGATTACTCTTAGCCGCCCATCGACTGGACGGGCGGCTAACTATTACATGGTATAGGAGAGTAAGATAGAGGTTTTGGTATCAGTACGGTCTGGAGCAGATGAAGGCGGGTTATTATTCCACGTCACGTTATAGGCTAATTTCAGAGAGAAATTAGCGTTAATTGCAACTTGTAACCCAGTCTCTGAGTTAACAGTGGTGTCTTCACCGAACGAACTTAATACTGAAACCCCTTGAATGAATTTAGTGGTATCAGTTAACTGCCATTGGTAGCTCAACGCACCGTAGGCTAACGCCGTCGTTTTATGCCCACCTTCATGATAGTCATCGTAACGTACACCGGGACCTAATTCTGCGCGTAATGAGTGGACAGGTCCGTTTAGGATTTGGCGTCCATAACCCGCAACCGCGGTATCACGACTGTCATAGCCATTTAAGCGATCGCTTAACCAAGTCGCTTGACCAAACAGATAATCATCCGCATTTAAGTTATGACGGGTACGGCCACCAATGCTATAAGTTTCAGAAGAGCGCTCATCATTAGAAGAGGTATTAGAGGCGTTACCAAACAAACTGTATGCCATCGTATCTTGGAACCACGTCATATTAGTTTGTGCGGTAAAGTTAGAGCTTTTGGTATTGCCGCTTTGTGCAAGGTAACCCGCAGAAGCTGACCCATCAAAAGGTTTTTTAGCTGTAGCCGGGTTGTCCATCGAAGTAAATACTACGCTATCAGCCAGAGCTTGTTGGCTCAATCCGCCTAACCCTAACAAAACAGTGAATGCAACTTTATTAAAAACTTTCATTAAATGACCTGTACTGACAAAAAGGGTCCAAAAATGCAGCATGGCTGCATACCTGAATATAAATACATAGCAATAGCCTCTAAGCTCCCGCTTCTAATGGTTGGGAGACGGTTGGCTGGGTGCGTATCATAACGATGAATTTTGAAAATAAAAGAGGGAAAAGTGTAAATCAGATGATTAACTGTTTCCAAAAGCGATTAGGCACGCCAGGCCCTGCTTAGGGCCTAACGCGTAGAGATTAATCAAATAAGCGATAACCAATGTAACAGAATGTAACCAATCACCACGACGATAATAGGTAGAATGTAAAGTAGGTAATATTGTCGGAAAGGACTTTGATTCGTTAACTGAATACGTTGATTGTCGAGTGGGCTTTTTTCTTGTTCTCCTAATGCATTCTCGATCACTTTATGGTCTTCGAGTTGCTCAGTAACGTAGCGATATTGACGCCACTGGCGTGAACCCGCTGCATTTAATGCCATCCCGAAAAATAGTAATATAAAAAATATCCAAAAAAGCACATTCGCGCTGTGACCAAAATCTGGCACCGGTGAATGTTGCCAGAACAGATCCAAGAAATGAGTATTAAATTTTACCATATCAACAATAACACGGGTGAAATCGGATAATACTGCGTTGATGCTGGCTAATTTCTCGCGCTGACTACTGAGGTAGTTAAGTAGTGAGATTGCAGTAGAGAGTGTCCCAATTATAAAAATTATCCATCCAATACACTTCTTAAGTATTGCACTATTACGCGCTTGTACTAGGGTCATAGTCTTGCCTATTAAGTCATTAATCCATTAATAAATAGCATAGCTTATTTGACAAATCGATCGGAGTTGAAACAATAGCGTCAATAACTCACCGATCATTGGAGCGATAATGCCTGGTATACCTACGACAAAAGCCGTCATTTTTGATATGGATGGTATTTTAATTAATTCAGAGCCTTATTGGAAAACCGCCGAACAGACTGTCTTTGCCGCCCACGGCATCGACCCAGCAATACAACAGCAACTTCCTGACACGACTGGGTTACGTATTGATCAAGTCGTAAAATTATGGCTTCAAGTGGCTGGGAACAAAAGCGTCAGCGCCACCTTGATTACGCAACAAATAATCGAATATGTCATAACTAAAATTAAAGAAGAGCGACCGCTGCTACCCGGCGTTAAACACGCATTACAATTATGCCAACAATCTGGCGTCAAGATTGGATTAGCGTCGGCCTCTCCAATTTCAATGATTACGACAGTCGTTAGCCTGTTTGAGTTAACCCCCTACTTTATTACCCTCTCCTCTGCGGAAGCCTTGCCTTACAGCAAACCCCACCCACAGGTCTATCTGAACGCAGCTAAAGCCCTCGGCGTCGATCCCTTACAATGCTTGGCGATTGAAGATTCTGTTAACGGTATGATCGCCGCCAAAGCCGCTAGAATGAAAGTATTCACCGTTCCTGCTCTGGAACAGGCAGAATGGCCAGTATGGTCTTTGGCCGATCGTAAACTTGCGTCACTCAACGCGTTGACGTTAGAAATGTTGCAGGGAAAATAATAGGTTAACTCTTGTTACAACGTCACTATTCACAAACACTGTATACTTATCTATACTGGACGTATTTCCAGCTTTAAGTGTATTTTTCCATGACCGCCGAAGGCCATTTATTGTTTGCGCTGGCGACTGCCGTCGCCGCCAAACGTTACGATTTAACCCCCATTATCAGTTCTGCTGATTGGTGGCACCTTATTCCAGCGTGTTTACTGACCAGTTTGCTACCTGATATTGATCACCCCAAGTCACTATTGGGACAGCGTCTACGTTGGATCTCGTTACCTATTTCGCGGATCTTTGGCCATCGCGGATTTACGCATAGCTTAATCGCTGTGCTGATCGGCGTTTTTCTGTTGATGAATAAACTTCCTGCAAATCTGTTTATACCCAATGATGTAATTCAAGGCATGGTGTTGGGATATTTAAGCCATATTCTCGCCGATATGCTGACTCCCGCAGGCGTTCCGCTACTTTGGCCCTGCCGCTGGCGTTTTAGATTACCGATATTGCCATCGTCCAAGCACCCGCAACCAGAACGTTATTTCTGTATTGCGTTACTCACTTTTACCGTACTCACGCCAGAAAATCTGACTAAACAGTGGATTTCTGTCGGATCAGAGCAGATGAATCAAACTTGGCAACAATGGTCACCGCTATTATTACGCTTCACCCATTAATGATATAAAAGTTATAAGATAGATCTGTTAGTTATAAGTGGTTATCGCTCTCAACATGGTAAAATCCGCCTCTTTTTAACGTTAAACCGCCGAACGGGCTAGCTATATTGAGGTATTCATGGATTGGTCATTAGTGATTAATATTGGGATTTTCGTTGTACTGTTATGGATTTTATCGGCTATTGGTAGTGATAAATGGAGCTTATCTAAGCGTGTATTCAGTGGTCTGATCATGGGTGTACTGTTTGGTATTGGCTTACAAGCAGTATATGGCGTTGAGAGCCCTGTTTTAACCACCTCTATCAGCTGGTTCAATATTGTAGGCAACGGCTACGTACAACTTCTACAAATGGTAGTGATGCCTTTGGTATTTGCTTCCATTCTTAGTGCCGTAGCACGCCTACATAATGCTAGCTCTCTTGGTAAAATAAGTTTTCTCACCATTGCCGTCCTGCTCTTCACCACCGCCATTGCTGCATTAGTAGCCGTTTTCGTCACCGGTTTATTTAAACTCAATGCCGAAGGTTTAGTTCAAGCTTTCAAAGAGACCGCGCGACTAAATGCGATTCAGAGCCATTATGTTGGGCAAGTTGCTGACTTGACCGTTCCACAGCTGATTCTCTCTTTTATCCCGAAAAATCCTTTTGCTGAGCTTACGGGTGCAAGCCCAACCTCCATCATCAGTGTAGTCATCTTTGCCGTATTCTTGGGTGCAGCGGCAATTCAACTCGTTAAAGATAGCCCAGAGAAAGGTCAACGTGTTTTAGCTGCTATTGAGATTTTACAAGCTTGGGTCATGAAGTTAGTCCGTTTAATCATGCGTCTTACCCCTTATGGGGTGATGGCGTTGATGACCAAAGTTGTCGCAACCTCTAATTATCACGATATCGTTAAATTGGGGACATTTGTTATCGCCTCGTACTTAGGCCTATTGATCATGTTCGCCGTGCATGCCCTATTACTGGCAATAAATGGTGTTAACCCGTTGCGCTATTTCCGTAAAGTCTGGCCAGTCATTAGTTTTGCTTTTACGAGTCGTTCAAGTGCTGCCTCCATCCCTTTAAGTATCGAAGCTCAACAAAAACGCCTTGGTACGCCAGAATCTATTGCCAGCTTCTCTGCTTCGTTTGGAGCAACAATCGGGCAAAATGGCTGTGCAGGCTTATATCCAGCGATGTTAGCGGTGATGATTGCTCCTACTATGGGAATCAACCCTTTCGAACCTATGTGGATTGCGACATTAGTTGGCTTGGTGACACTAAGCTCAGTGGGAGTAGCCGGTGTGGGTGGCGGCGCAACCTTTGCGGCACTGATCGTGCTGCCGACCTTGGGATTACCGGTCACCTTAGTTGCTTTATTGATTTCTATCGAACCACTTATTGATATGGGAAGAACTGCTTTGAATGTTAACGGTTCAATGACGGCAGGAACGTTAACCAGTCGCTGGTTAAAACAGACTGATCAATCGGTTATGGATCGAGACCACCACGAAGAGACTTCTATTCAGTAACAAAAAAAGGGCCAAACGTTGGCCCTTTTTTAATGTTTATTTCTGAGCCACTTGTGGATCAGTGTCGTATTCTTGGCAGCTTTGGAAGCCGTAGTTCATTACGCGGTCACTACCGTTGTAGCTGACGAAATAGGTAACCGGCTTATTATCTGTACCTTTACCAATGATATAGGTTTCACAGGTACCCCGTGCATGGACCATAGTAATATCTGTCGAAGGCGTCCCTGCAATTTGGTGCACTTGCTGACGACTCATACCTTTCTTAACATTTTTTACTACTGGTTGAGTCACATAGCTTTCTGCTTGACGATAAGTGGTACAACCACTCAAAACAGCTAACGCTAAACCACCGACCATAACACCCGTTAATTTTTTCATAAAGTCCCTCTGTAAGATCTACTCATTGAGTTAAATTTATTCGTAATAATCTAAACAATTTTAAGTGTAGACACAGATTTCTAACAAAACAAATAGTTAACATAGATCTTTAAGGGGTAAATCGCTATTCTAGCTCTCTATCACGCTGCATTACCGCTTTACTATCGAATTAAATGATTGAGGATCCATGTCGACGACTCACACCCCACGTATGGCGCTTGCCATTCCGCTAGGATTGATGGCTGGTCTAGGACCACTCTGTGTTGATCTTTATTTACCTGCACTACCACAATTGGCGACTGATCTCGCGGTTCCCACCGCTAGTGCGCAACTTAGCCTAACTGCTGGACTGCTTGGACTAGGTTTCGGTCAATTACTATTTGGGCCCTTAAGCGACAAATATGGCCGGAGCAAACCTTTACTCATTTCGCTCTGTATCTTGTTGCTTGCCTCCATTGCCTGCTCCTTTGCTCAAACCCTGCCTCAGCTTTTGACTGCCAGACTATTCCAAGGACTAGGCGGCGCTGGGGGTGCTGTATTATCCCGCGCAGTCGCGCGAGACAGGTTTAGTGGCCATGAATTGACGCGTTTCTTCGCCATGCTAATGTTAGTCAATGGCTTGGCCCCTATCTTAGCGCCCATTATAGGTGGATTTTTGACTAGCTATATGAGCTGGCGAGGGATCTTTGTGGTGTTAGCCGGTATTACGTTAGTATTGCTTTTCTTAGCAAAAACTAGAATTGAAGAGAGTTTAGTGGTTGAAAAGCGCAGCCAGGGTTCGTTATTTACTGCGTTGAAACTATTAATTGAAGTCACTCGTTACCGCCCGTTTATGGGATTTTGTCTGACACAAGGGTTTATGATGTCCGGAATGTTTGCGTATATCGGTGCTTCCCCCTTTGTGTTACAGGAGACTTACGGTTTATCACCTCAAAACTTTAGTTTGTGTTTTGCGTTAAATGGTTTCGGACTGATTCTTGCTTCGCAAATAAGTGCTCGTCTAAGCCCTAAATTTGGTGAGTATAGGATTTTACGTTGTGGCTTACTCATTGCATTTATTGCATCAAGTTGCTTACTGATCAGTGGGGTGCTACACGCAAGTTTACCCGTGTTCCTAGCAGCCTTGTTCTTCAGTATTGCCAGTAACGCCATTATCTCCACCACGGCATCGTCACTCGCGATGCAGAGCCAAGGTCACCGAGCAGGTAGTGCTTCCGCTGTCATTGGGGTCACAATGTTCACCTTAGGTTCTATCTCTATACCCATTACCGGTATTGGGGGGTCATCGGCGCTGGCCATGGGTGCAACCATTTTTGGCTGTTTTATGATGGCAATCATTATGTTTATCTTTGTTGCGAAGAAACCAGAAATCGTGCAAAAAGGGCATTAATTTCTCATCCCCTCACTACCGGAGGGGATAACTTAGCGTTATCTATCCCAACCCGCTTATCAGAGGTTTAGCTATGTCTCTACAGCAAGAAATTATTCAAGCCTTAGGCGTCAAACCCACCATTAACCCTGAAGAAGAAATTAGACGTAGTGTCGATTTCTTAAAAAATTATCTTAAGCATCACACTGGATTACGCTCTTTAGTGCTCGGGATCAGCGGTGGACAGGACTCAACACTGGCTGGAAAGCTGTGCCAAATAGCTATCAATGAATTACGTGATGAAGTTAACGATCAAAGTTATCAATTTATTGCAGTACGTTTACCCTATGGCACACAAGCCGACGAGCAAGATTGTCAAGATGCTCTAGCCTTCATCCAACCGGATAAAACCTTGGTTGTGAATATCAAAGAGTCAGTGCTTGCTAGTGAACGCGCCTTAAAAGAAGCAGGAATTACCGTTTCAGATTTTGTCCGAGGCAATGAGAAAGCCCGTGAGCGGATGAAAACGCAATATAGCATTGCAGGCATGAGTAAAGGCGTTGTCGTCGGGACCGATCATGCTGCCGAAGCAGTAACAGGTTTTTTTACTAAATACGGTGATGGCGGTACTGATATCAACCCTCTATTTCGGCTTAATAAACAGCAAGGGAAGCAATGTCTTAAATATTTAGGGTGTCCTGAACATCTCTATTTAAAACACCCGACTGCTGATCTTGAGGATGACCGTCCCGGTCTACAAGATGAGGTCGCCTTAGGAGTTACATATGCAGATATCGATGCCTATTTGGAGGGAAAATCTATTGCGGCAGACCGTGCAGCTATTATAGAAAACTGGTATACGAAAACGGAACATAAACGTCGTACACCAATAACTGTTTTCGACGATTTCTGGCAGAAGTAAAAAAACTGCGGAGATAAACTCCGCAGTGGTTAATTATTAATCTTGTTGAGGTGCCGCATTGGGTGCCGGATGTTTAAAGCTTTTCATCTTTTCGTAATTCGCTTGGTACTGTTTCTTCTGATCTGCGGTCAATAGGTTATAAATTTTATTGTCCGTTTCTAAGCGATTTAGCATACGTTGTTTATCTTGAGTCGCATGGCTGTCCACTAGCGTTTGCGCTTTTGCTGCATCAAATTTTTCTGCAGTAATTAAATCAAATGCCGCCTGACGATCTGCTTTTGAAGGAGGCGTCATGTTTTTGCGACCTTGATCGAGAATACTATGGATCTGTTGCTTTTGAGCATCTGACAAAACAATTCCTTTCATCAGCATCATCTCAGGTGCCCCATGTGGGCGCTTTTTCATATGTGCATGTTCAGTTGGGGTTGCACTTAATGGTGCTGTCTCTGCATAGACCATTGATGCTGAACCCATCAATAAAGAACTGACTAATAATAATGATGTTACTTTACGCATCTTAGTTTCCTTAACTTTTCTACAACCACGAAAATGTCGTGAACACGGAAGAAATAATAAGAGATTCATTGTCAAGCAACGCGCAGTTCAGTAAAAACCTGCAAACATTCGCGCCTCAAATCGGCTATATTGCAATCATTGCAAAGTCCAGCACATTACTCTGTTAAGAATGCGTTAACAGTAGTCATTGTCCTGAATCGCCTTGATTAAAATAATCGGGTTGTTGTGCCGGGGGTTCTGATTTCAGCGTAATAGTATTTGAGGTTACGCTATTTTTACCATTATCAACCGTCACCGCTAAATGATATTCATTCTTTGCGCCTGGCGAATTATCCCAAGCAGGAAGAATAATCGTCCATCCTGTTAATTGCTGGGCATTTGCGGGTGGCGTTAAACTCAATTCTCGCGTATCACCTTGCCATGTAACGTCTTTAATCGATTTATTAGGTGAAGCCTGTACCACCAACGTAATGGAATCCCCCGCGTTAAGCTGCCAAGGCGGGGTTGCCAGATATACCGAAAAGGTTTGACGTTTGCGATAGCTCATTACAGGGAGATTATTTCGAGTCACGACATCATAACGACTGCCAAATAATGAACGTGCCTCTGCCACCGCATAAGGGGATAGCTGCTGCGAGAGCGATTGGCCAAAGTGATAGTTGAGATTGAGACCGAAGACATCTTGACTGGTCCCACCAGAACCTTCTTTGTGCGAGGCTGAAACGGTCACTAACGGGATAGGAGTATAGGTTAATCCCACAGACATGCTACGCGGGTTATTATAGTAGTTCCCGTCATTGAAAATATCGATACCTTCACCAAGATACTGTTGCCACGAAACGGTAACCCCCAGTTGTTGGTAGAACGGCAAATAACCTTGACTGGTAATATCATAACCGCGTGCCATGCGTTGGGACTGACTCGCAGAGGTATTTCTCCATCCTGATAGCGGCGTATAGTAATTAGCGGAAAAACGCAGATAATGGCTCCATAACTCTGTACCAATTGAGCCTCGTTGCTGGTTGTTGGTAAAAAGCTGATCCAAGAACGCGTTATAGCCGAAAAGCCACTGATCATTGGAAAAGCGTTGCCCTAATCCTGCGCTGCCTACCGTTCCTAAGGTGCTCTGGTTGACAGAAAGCTGGCTGAAGGTTAATCGTTGGCCATTGTCAATGAGTGGAGTGAACAACGAACCGGTCGAGCCTGTAAACTTACCTTCCATATCAACATTAAGGCTCACATTGGCTTGGCCTAAAGGAGACAATAGATTTTCTCCCGTACTGTCGATCTTCTGCGTAAGTTTATCCCTAACGTGATTGAACGCCCATTCTCTGGCGCTTTGCTCAGCACTGGTGTCATCATCGGAATTTTCTAAGGACTTACCTAGACTGGTTGCAATATCAGTGAGTCGTTGATCGACTGAAGAGGTGGATGATTGAGATGAACCCAAATCGGGTAACGCTGCAGCGTAAGATGAGCTTTCCATCGTCGTACTGAGTGTCGACGGATGAAGCATGCTGCCTTGTGCACGACTTAATACGAGTAATGGAGAAAGCACCATTACTATTTTGGTCAAGGATGCAGGGTCACGCTTAATGATTAACAACGTAAGCAACTCCTCTTTCAATAAAACTGAGAGATAGGTTCGCTAAGTATATAAGTTGAGAGGATGATCACAATATCATCTCAATCCGAAGTTGTATCACTCATTTCCATCGATAGGTGGGCTACACATTCTGATAAGGCCGTCATAGCCGGTTCATGGATAGCATAGCGTTGAAAAGCCGACATCATATCCTGCAAATAAGTAATGTTTTTGCCTAATGGGCCTTCAGCGCACGAAATAGTTTGAGCTTTGGACTCGACGCTCTCCCCTGATTTGAAGAGAACATGCTGCGGATTGGCAACAAAGACGAGTGCTTCAATGATTTCACCACTCTCAAGGGTAAGAGACTGCCATAAGGGGTGATAGCAACCGGTCAGCATTTCCCTCTTCCACAGTAAGGCCAGCTCTGCTTCCCAACTCTCGCAACATAACTTAAAGACACGCCCAGTAGTACTTCCCCCTTTTACCAGCGCCAGCATACGCCCCGGTTTCTCAGCAGACCCTCTGCCAGCAACCAAACTGAGACAAAAATCTCGCGACCATCCTTCTAAGCGGGCAGTCTCTGCACGGTCATAATCCAGTAGCGGATTCCACATTAAGGAGCCGTAACCAAACACCCACAGCGGACCATTGGTAGGTTTATTGAGTAAGAATGTTTGCAGTGAAGCAGTACGTTGTTCAGTTGAAAGTAGTAAACTCTCTTCGATGGGGCCAAATGAAGTTTGGCAATCTGCACTTTTTAAAAACTCACGGGTTAACACAATTACCCCTCTCTGCTTTAGTTACTCTCTCATCATGACAAAGTCTTAGGATAGAGTGAAGACTATTTAACCCTATAAAGAGCAAATAATTATTTCCTTTTGATTAGCTCCTTAACGCACTGCGATATAAAATCCTTTATTTTGCAGCCTACAACCTTCTTTTACCTATAAACGATCAAAAACAAACATCATCTAGAGTCAAATAGGCAATTAAAACCTTAATAATTTTTATTAATTCACATAAAAACTATTTATTATCAATATATTGGAAATAAAATTACCTCTTTTATGGCTTTTATTATAAGTAAAGCAAGGTAAAACGAGGTGATCTCATTCAATTATTTGCTATAGTGATTAACTACCCTCTAACAACATTCTTTTGCGAGCCAGCCCTCGCCACGTTAAACATAAGGAGATTGGATGCCTGGAAAAGAAAGAACACGTCACAAAGAGTTTAGTTTACTGCTCCCCATTTTAGCCGTTGGCCTATTATTGGGTTTTGGACAGCCCGACGGCCTGCCATTGACGATTGGCATGAACATAATTGCCTTAATAGCAATTCTTTCCAGTGCTTTTAGCGTCGTTCGTCACGCAGACGTACTGGCCCACCGACTAGGTGAACCTTACGGCTCACTAGTACTGACTCTTTCGGTTGTCATTTTAGAAGTTAGCTTAATCTCAGCATTAATGGCGACGGGTAGCGCTGAACCCACATTGATGCGCGATACCCTCTATTCCATCATAATGATAGTCATTGGCGGACTCGTGGGCTTTGCACTGTTATTAGGAGGGGGCAAGTTTTCGACACAGTATGTCAACCTAGCCGGGGTCAAACAGTATCTTATCGCAATTTTCCCGCTCGCGATCCTTGTACTGATTTTTCCTAATGCCTTACCGGGTGGAAACTTCACAATAGGACAGTCGCTTCTGGTTGCAGCGCTCTCTGCAGTGATGTATGGCGTTTTCTTGTTAATTCAGACCAAGACTCACCAAAATTTATTTGTGTATGAGCACGAAGATGATAGCGACGATGGTGACCCCCATCACGGTAAACCTTCTGCTCACAGCAGTACATGGCATAGTATCTGGTTAGTCGTTCACCTTATTGCTGTGATCAGTGTGACCAAACTTAATGCGCCTGTCTTGGAGAATTTACTTCACGCTTTACATGCACCGCAACAATTTACCGGATTCTTAATCGCATTATTAATTTTATCACCTGAGGGCTTGGGGGCGATTAAAGCCGTATTGGCTAATCAAGTACAACGTGCAATGAATCTTTTCTTCGGATCGGTTATTGCCACCATTTCATTAACAGTTCCTGTGATTACTATTATTGCGACAATTACGGGAAATGAACTGCATTTCGGATTAGATGCCCCACAGATGGTGGTTTTGGCGAGTGTATTGATTTTAAGTCAAATCTCTTTCTCAACCGGTAGAACTAATGTCCTAAATGGCGTGGCGCACCTTGTGCTATTTGTCGCCTATCTAATGACGGTAATGTTATAGTGACTGTAAAAAAGGGCCTTAATGGCCCTTTTCTATTAGTTACTTGTATCTAATTCTGGGAAAGACTTAACCAAAGCGTCAATCGCTTTCATCTGCTGTAAGAAAGGTTCTAACTTATCTAAAGGTAATGCTGAAGGACCATCACAGCGTGCTTCTGCTGGATTTGGGTGCGCTTCGATAAATAACCCTGCGATGCCTACAGCCATCCCTGCACGAGCTAGCTCAGCAACTTGTGCACGACGTCCGCCAGATGCCGAACCGAATGGGTCACGCGTTTGCAAGGCATGGGTCACGTCAAAGATCACCGGTGAATTATTGGTCACTTTCTTCATAACATTAAAACCGAGCATATCTACAACCAGATTATCATAGCCAAAGTTACTGCCACGGTCGCAGAGAATGACTTTATCATTACCGCCTTCAGCAAATTTATCGACGATATTTCCCATCTGTCCTGGGCTGACGAACTGAGGTTTTTTGACGTTAATCACTGCGCCAGTTTTTGCCATTGCTTCAACTAGGTCAGTTTGACGAGCTAAAAATGCTGGAAGCTGGATAACATCAACAACTTCAGATACTGGCTGTGCTTGGCACGCTTCGTGAACATCAGTGATTATCTTGACGCCAAACGTCGATTTTAGCTCTTGGAAAATCTTCATCCCCTCTTCTAAACCAGGCCCACGATAAGAATGGATAGAGGAGCGGTTAGCTTTATCGAATGAGGCTTTGAAGACATAAGGAATACCGAGCTTCTCAGTAACCTTCACATAATGTTCACAAATTTGCATGGCGAGGTCACGAGATTCCAGCACATTCATTCCCCCGAACAGTACGAACGGCAGATCATTTGCTACACGGATATCACCGATAGACACAACTTTTTGGACCATACTTTTATCCTTCATTTGGCTATTTTCGAGGTCACTAATGCAAAGTAACCGACTTATATTCAATAGTGTGCATTTGCACTTTAATCATTTCACTTACGGGATCTTCAGGACAGTGTTCTACAAAATAAGCGAGATCGTTTAAGGCAATATGCTCACATTCAAGTTGCGCATAAATCAAGCCGCGATCACGAATCTCGTAAGGGTCATCCGGATCGAGCGCGACTAATACCTTACTAATTTGAAGCGCCAACTCCATCTGGTTCTCTTCCATTAATGACACTTTAAGTGTTTCGAGTAACTTACGTATGACCTCTTCTGAAGAGGCTGGTTCTAAGTCGACATCATCGATACCAGAAGTAGGGCCAATGGTTCCCTTTACCCAGACATCAAGGGTGTGCTCATCCAAAGTATCGCCATTAAAGGGGTTGATTAACCACATTTCACCATCAACCCAATCAGCCCTAAGTATGAGCTGTGTAGGGAAAATTACAGGGAATAGTGGGATATCCAGTTGTTCACTAAGATAGAGTAAGATGGCACCCAGCGATACCGCGCTGCCTTTGCGGCACTTCAACACATTATCAAGCCAAAGCGCTTCTGATAGCCGATAGACGCCACTGATGCTAGTAAAACCCCATTGTTTGAAGAAAAGATCGAGTAGACGGTCTAACTTCATATCAGGATTAGGTTCACTCTCTAAATAAGTCTTTGCTTCAGAGAGCAACAGTGCCAGTTGCTCCCGCACCCAGGTTTCTGGAAAATCATCACGCACTTGTGCGGTTAAGGCAATCATTGCCTCAGATAATGAACGCTGTGCACCGGTCGGGGTTTCGACGGGAGTGATCATATTATCCCTTTTGGTAAATAGGCCGAGCTTCGCAACACGTTATGCGGTCGAGATAGAGTTTTCAAATATTTCATGATTCACAACAATTTTTTCTATGCTTCAGCGAATTTGCCATAAGTGACCCGTGGATTACCACCATAATCGACCCGTGTTGCAACCGCTTTAAAGCCTGCTGCAATAAAAAGCTGTTGAACTTGCTCATGTTGTTGCCAGCCATGCTCTGCCAATAGCCATCCACCTGGTACCAACCATTGTGGAGCTTGCTCAATGATTCGAGCTAAATCAGCAAGACCGTTCTGGGACGCAACAAGCGCACTGCGGGGTTCGAAATTCACATCACCTTGGGTCAGATGGGGGTCGTCCGCATCAATATAAGGAGGATTTGTCACAATCATATCAAATACGCTGGGTGATAAGTCTGCAAACCAATCACTCAATTGAAATTGGCAATTCTGAATAGAGAGCTGATGTGCATTACTGCGCGCTAATTCGACCGCCTCAGGAATACGATCCACGCCAAAAAACTGAGAGTCTTGTCGCTCACTGGCCAAGGCTAAGGCGATGGCTCCTGTCCCGGTTCCAAGGTCTAATACCCTAGCCGACGTGACAGGAAGCAGCTGTAATGCCTGTTCGACTAACACTTCAGTGTCAGGCCGAGGAATTAACGTGGCAGGAGACACTGTTAGTGGCAGCGACCAAAACTCACGCTGCCCACAAAGATAAGCGACTGGCTCCCCCTGGGCACGGCGTGCAATAAGCGCCGCTAACAGTGTTTGTTGCTCAGCAGTCAATGAGTAATCATCGAAAGCAATTAGCCAACTTCTGGGCTTATCGAGGACGTAACTAAGAATAACTTCTGCATCTCGCTTTGCACTGTCACTGTGCTGCAGTAGAGGAACGGCTTCACGAAGCCAGTGACTAATTTGCATTATTCTTGACCCGCAAGCGCCGCCAGTTGATCAGCTTGGTGTTCTTGTACGACCGGCTCAATCAAGCTATCAAGTTTCCCTTGCATCGTTTCATCTAAGCGATAGATAGTTAAGTTAATACGGTGATCGGTTATCCGACCTTGCGGGAAATTATAGGTTCTAATGCGGTCAGAACGGTCACCGCTACCCAGAAGGTTACGACGAGTCGAGGCTTCTTCTTCATGCCGTTTAGCCATTTCCGCTGCATGGATCCTTGCTCCCAGTACAGAAAGGGCTTTAGCTTTATTTTTATGCTGTGAACGCTCGTCCTGACATTCGACCACAATCCCAGTCGGTAAGTGGGTAATACGAATCGCGGAGTCGGTGGTGTTTACGTGCTGTCCACCAGCCCCAGATGAGCGGAAGGTATCAATTTTTAAATCCGACGGATTAATATCAGGAAGTTCTGCCTCGGGGATCTCTGGCATCACCGCAACAGTACAAGCAGAAGTATGGATACGACCTTGTGATTCGGTTTCTGGCACGCGCTGCACGCGGTGGCCACCGGATTCGAACTTCATCCGACCATACACACCAACACCTTCAATTCGCGCAATAATTTCTTTATAACCGCCGTGCTCACCCTCGTTAGCACTGACGACTTCCACCCGCCAGCGATTCGCTTCGGCATAGCGGCTATACATTCTAAACAGATCACCCGCAAAAATAGCCGCTTCATCACCGCCAGTTCCCGCGCGGACTTCAACGAAGCACGAACGCTCATCGTCAGGATCTTTCGGTAACAATAAAACTTGCAGCGATTGCTCAAGCGTTTCGCTTTGCGCTTTCGCCTCTTTAAGTTCTTCTGAGGCCATCTCGCGCATTTCTGGATCGGCTAACATCTCATTAGCCGTTTCAATGTCTTCTTGTACCTGACACCACTGGCGGAAACAATTAGTCACGTCAGTAAGCTGAGCGTACTCTCGAGAGAGCGCTCGAAAACGTTCTTGATCAGCGATAACACCTGCATCGCCGAGCATCGCTTCGACTTCCTCATGACGTTCCTGTAAGGCTTCAAGTTTGGCAACAATAGAAGATTTCATGTATGAATTATTTGTCCAATAACAAAAGGGGGAATAGCCTTAGCTAACTAAGGCCGAGGCTATCACGCAGGATTTGTAAACGTTCAGCATCGCCTTCACGTGCGGCTTGCTGAAGAGATTTTGTCGGTGAGTGAATCAAGCGATTAGTGAGTTTGTGAGCCATCTCCTGCATCACTTTCTGCGGATCTTGTCCTTGAGAGAGTGCAGATAATGCCCGTTGCATTAACTCTTCACGGATATCTTCCGCCTGATGCCGGTAATCTCGTATAACATCGACGGCGTTTTGCGCTTGCAACCACGCCATGAACTCTCCGCTTTCTTGTACCACGATAGTCTCGGCTTCCACCGCGGCAGCCTCGCGTTGCGCCATATTATGCTGAATAATGGCTTGCAGATCGTCTACGGTATAAAGATAAGCGGATTCTAATTTTCCAACTTCGGGCTCAACATCACGCGGAACGGCGATATCCACGATAAGCATGGGTTGCTGGCGACGCTGTTTCAACGCACTTTCAACCATCCCTTTCCCTATCACTGGGAGCGGGCTAGCGGTGGAAGAGATAATGATATCCGCGGAGGCAATGTGTTCAGGCAGAGAACCAAAATCAATGACTTCAGCGTTGACCTCTTCTGCTAAGCGTTGGGCCCTTTCACGAGTACGGTTAGAGATCATCAAGCGTTTAACTTGATGCTCACGCAAATGGCGTGCCACTAACTCAATCGTCTCCCCCGCTCCGACTAATAAAACTGTCACTTTTTTTAGTGATTCAAAAATTTGTCGCGCTAAGGTACAGGCAGCAAAAGCCACGGAAACCGCACTGCTACCGATCTCAGTTTCAGTCCTCACACGTTTGGCCACTGAGAACGTTTTTTGGAACATACGCTCCAATTCACCGTTGATTACATGCCCACGTTGAGACTCTGCGTAGGCTTTTTTTACCTGTCCCAGAATTTGGGGCTCGCCTAATACTAATGAATCAAGACCACTCGCGACACGCATCAGATGACTGACGGCAGCATTATTTTGATGCCAATAAAGGCTATTCAGAACTTCGGTTTCATCGAGATGATGGTAATTACATAACCACTTGATAAGTTGTTGTTGAATATCGTGCTGTTCATCAACACTTAAGTAAAGTTCGGTGCGGTTGCAGGTGGATAAGACGACGCCACTGTGCACTGACGGCTGAGAAAGTAAACTGTCTAGAGCGTTATCTAAGATATCAGGGCCAAACGCCACCCGTTCGCGAAGCGCGACAGGAGCTGTTTTGTGATTTATTCCAAGTGCTAGCAGCGTCATAATGATGTAATTACTTTTACCCTACAAACCTTACAGGCATTTTTGTGCGGCCATTCTACAAGATGCTTCCTGTCATGAAAAGCCATACAAAAGATAAGTGTGTAATAAGATTCTTTTATTGCATGTGTTATGCTGAATATAGCATTGATCGTTAAAGTCCGCCGTCATAGACGGCCCTCGTCAAGGAGAAAAGCGTGCGAGTTATTCCTGCAAAGCGTTTAGGTATGGTGGTTCCAGCAGTTACTCTATTACTCAGTGCCTGTGTATCGCATCAAGTTCCTCAAGGGCCAGGGAAAAGTCCTGATTCTGTGCAATGGAAACAGCATCAATCCCAAGTTAGTGCTGTAACGCATTTTGAAACACGAGGCGCCTTTGCGTATCTTTCCGACAAGCAAAAGGTCTATGCGCGCTTTAACTGGCAACAACAAGCCGCTGATCGCTACCGTCTATTATTAACCAGTCCAATTGGTAGCACTGAGTTACAGCTCGATCAGCAAGGAAATACCGTTCAACTGGTAGACAATAAAGGTCAGCGGTACATGAGCCACGATGCACAAACGATGATTACCAAACTGACTGGAATGCAAATTCCATTGGATAATCTGCGCCAATGGATGCTGGGCCTACCAGGCAATGCCGATCACTTCACCCTGAATGATAGTTACCAGTTACAGAGTGCGGACTATAGCCAAAATGGCGTGACTTGGCATGTCACTATCAACAGCTATAACAACACAGTCTCCCCTGCACTGCCGGCAAACGTCGAGCTAACTGCCGATGGACAACGCATTAAACTACGCATGGATAGCTGGAACACACAATGATTGAACGTTGGCCTTCCCCTGGTAAATTAAATTTATTTCTCTCAATCACCGGTCGACGTGACGACGGCTACCATAATTTGCAGACGCTCTTTCAGTTTCTGGATTATGGCGACGAGATGACGTTTGCGGTGAATCAACAAGGACGCATCTGCCTACTTAACGATATTGACAAGGTTCCCTGCGAAGAGAACTTAATTTATCGCGCCGCTCAACGTCTTAAAGCTCAGGCCATTATTGATAAACGTTGTGACGAGACGGTCGGCGTAAGTATTGGGATTGATAAAAAATTACCGATGGGAGGCGGTCTAGGAGGTGGTTCCTCTAACGCTGCCACAACCTTGGTCGCATTGAACAGGCTGTGGCATCTTAACTACTCTCTCGCGCAATTAGCTGACATTGGCTTGGCACTTGGTGCTGATGTTCCAATATTTGTACATGGTTTTGCTGCTTTAGCCGAAGGGATAGGTGAACAACTGACAGCGGTTGAGCCGACGGAAAAATGGTATCTTGTCGCCCATCCTGGAGTCAGTATCTCAACGCCACTTATTTTCAATGACCCTGAGCTGCCTCGTAATAGTCCAGTGCGTACTGTAGAACAATTAATGCATTCATCGTGGTCGAACGATTGCGAAGCCATTGCAAGAAAACGTTTTCGTAAGGTTGATGAACTACTCAACTGGCTGCTAGAATACGCTCCGTCAAGACTGACGGGCACTGGTGCTTGCGTGTTTGCTGAATTCGACAGTGAAGCCGCTGCTCGTCAAGTCCTTACTCTCACTCCATCTTGGATGACCTGTTTTATTGCAAAAGGCGCTAATACTTCCCTATTGCATCGACAGTTATCGGAGTGATTGGCGGCAAGTAACACACTCACCCGTTCCAGAGTCTGTACCTGCTGTTACTAACTTATACCTATGAGATTGCCCAATCACGGTGGGCATTCTTTGGACCCAAAGCCTGAGGTTTAACTCGTGCCTGATATGAAGCTCTTTGCTGGTAACGCCACGCCGGAACTAGCGCAACGCATTGCCAATCGTTTATACACGACTTTAGGAAACGCCGCGGTAAGCCGTTTCAGCGACGGAGAAGTCAGTGTCCAAATTAACGAAAATGTACGGGGCGGAGATGTCTTTATCATCCAATCCACTTGTGCGCCGACTAATGACAACCTAATGGAACTGGTCGTCATGATCGATGCACTGCGTCGCGCCTCGGCCGGCCGTATCACTGCCGTAATCCCTTACTTTGGGTATGCGCGTCAAGACCGTCGCGTGCGCTCAGCACGTGTTCCCATCACGGCAAAAGTTGTTGCTGATTTTCTCTCAAGTGTTGGTGTCGACCGCGTATTAACCGTTGATCTGCATGCCGAACAAATTCAAGGTTTCTTCGATGTCCCCGTCGATAACGTGTTCGGTAGCCCAATTCTGTTAGAAGATATGCAGCAGCTAAAAATGGACAATCCGATTGTCGTTTCTCCGGATATCGGTGGTGTTGTGCGTGCGCGTGCCATCGCGAAATTATTAAACGATACTGATATGGCTATCATTGATAAGCGTCGTCCTCGTGCCAACGTTTCTCAAGTGATGCATATCATTGGTGATGTCGCGGGCCGTGATTGTATCTTAGTGGATGATATGATCGATACCGGTGGTACTTTATGTAAAGCCGCAGAAGCATTGAAAGAGCGTGGGGCAAAACGGGTATTCGCTTATGCAACTCACCCTATTTTCTCCGGCAACGCGCTTGAAAACTTACGTAACTCAGTGATTGATGAAGTGGTCGTCTGCGACACCATTCCCTTATCACCAGAAATCCAAGCACTACCTAACGTTAGAACCCTAACCCTATCGGGAATGTTGGCAGAAGCGATTCGTCGTATCAGTAATGAAGAGTCCATCTCTGCGATGTTTGAGCACTAAGAACTTGGAAATGGGCCGAAAGGCCCATTTTTTTCCGCCATTAGGAGTGACGACGACGGTGTGGATGCCGTTGGTGGAAACGTAGTAGATAATATTTTTCACATACCTTCTCTCGGCCACTGAGCTGCGCCCCCATCAGCCAGAAAAACGCTCCCATAAATATTCCAAGTACTGCTCCGGTGGCCCAACTGTCAGTAAAAATCGAGCCTTCAGCCTGACTCAATAGCGCAATAAGTAGACTTGTCACGGCTAAGACTAAACCTACTACCATTAACCCATTACCTAATAATGAAGTATGTACGCGTTTCATTTGCTTCTCCTTAGCTAAATCTTACAGAACTTGACAAAAGTGTAGGCGCTCACGGCAGTATTATCTTTAACACAGATCACACTCTGTGATTTTTTAACACTTTGTGCGCGATGAAAAAATCGTTCGACAGGAATGTTTTTGAACTTCCCTTCTCCCATACAGTACACTAGCGTTTTACCCTGCAAAGGATGACCCTTGTGAGTACCATTAAATTAATTGTTGGCTTAGCAAACCCCGGTGCTGAATATGCGGCGACTCGCCACAATGCCGGTGCCTGGTACACCGACCTACTCGCTGACCGTTTTCGCCAACCCTTAAAGGAAGAAGCTAAATTTTTTGGCGCAACGGCACGACTGTCCATTGCAGGAGAAGATATCCGTCTGCTCGTCCCGACAACCTTTATGAATTTAAGTGGTAAAGCTGTCGCGGCGATGGCTAATTTTTATCGTATTCAACCGCAAGAAATTTTAGTCGCGCATGATGAGATGGATCTTCCCCCTGGAATCGCTAAATTCAAGCAAGGCGGCGGTCATGGTGGGCACAATGGTTTAAAAGATATCATCAGTAAATTGGGTAACGTTGCCGACTTTCATCGCTTACGTATCGGTATCGGCCATCCTGGTGACCGAAATAAAGTGACAGGTTTCGTATTAGGAAAACCCCCGTTAAGCGAGCAGAAGTTAATTGATGATGCAATTGACGAAGCCGCACGCTGCACTGAGGTCTGGTTGAAAGAAGATCGGTTACGTGCAATGAACCGTCTACACAGCTTTAAAGCGAGTTGAGTGTGCTGCCCTCTTTGCTAAAAACTGTGTATAATGCGACAAATTTTCTGCTATACAGCGCGCTTTCGCGCAGCATAATTAACGTAATAAGGTAGTCAAGCATGGGATTCAAATGCGGTATCGTGGGCCTGCCAAATGTCGGTAAATCCACTCTTTTTAATGCACTGACGAAAGCAGG
>Ga0157363_1000772_pt1 | contig 25250 bp, 21 predicted proteins | sample AttsexASBM1_FD_111477 | JGI IMG/M metagenome (GOLD analysis project Ga0157363, IMG submission 111477) | Fungus gardens microbial communities from leaf cutter ant in Ribeirão Preto, State of São Paulo, Brazil - Atta sexdens ASBM1 | ecosystem: Host-associated > Fungi > Mycelium > Unclassified ... | reverse complement strand
GTATAGGGCTGATCCAATCATAGTGGCCAGCAATGTAGGTAGTCTTTTATTCATACGCGGTATCTAAGATTCCGTTAGTTCTGGCAAGGGGCCAGCAGTCCGATAAAGAGTAACGTACCGAAAGTATCAGCGCCAGCGATAATCGTGATTAAGCTGGTTTAGCGATAGGCGGTTTAGTGAATGACGGGTATGATAATCGAAAATGAAAACATTAGCATGACGAATTGAGGAGTTTATGCGCTACCGAGGCAAAGTTATTGGTTTTTTATTGGGACTCTTTTCAGGGGTAGGGTTTTGGGGCATCGTCGGCGGCGTACTCCTCGGGCATCTCGTCGATACGGTTATGTCCAACTTAGTGGGTAATTTTAAAGGTTCAGCTCACTCACGGCAGAACTTGTTTTTTATCACTACTTTCCAAGTAATGGGGCATTTGACCAAATCTAAAGGGCGCGTGACTGAGGCAGATATTCAGCTGGCTTCGACCATAATGGATCGTATGCAGCTACAGGGCACATCACGTCAACTCGCGCAGCAAGCGTTTCGGGAAGGTAAAGAGACAGAATTTCCATTACGTCAGAAATTACGTGAATTTAGACAAGCTTGTATCGGGCGAGTTGATTTAATTAAGATTTTTCTGGAAATTCAAATTCAAGCTGCACTGGCTGATGGCGAACTTCATCCGAATGAGCAGCAAGTTTTATATATTATTGCGGAAGAGTTGGGAATTTCTCGCCAGCAGTTTGAACTGTTTATTCGTATGATGACCGGAGGGAGCCATTTTGGACAGCAAGGCTACTCACAACATCAAGGGGGCTTTCGTCAAGCGCCTCAAGGTCCAACCCTACAGGATGCTTGCTCGGTATTGGGGGTCTCTCCAGACGATGATGCGTTAACCATTAAGCGCGCTTATCGCAAATTGATGAGTGAGCATCATCCAGATAAGTTAGTCGCAAAGGGGTTACCCCCTGAGATGATGACGCTTGCTAAAGAGAAAGCCCAGAAAATTCAATCGGCGTATGAACTGATCCGTACCCAAAAAGGTTTCTAATTGCGGGGTATTACTAACCGGCAGAGGCTAGAACTCTGCTGGTTGTTTAAAGGTCATGCTGTTACCAAACACTGGATGGGTAATGGTTAGGCGTTCTGCATGGAGTAGCAAGCGCGGTGCTAACGCTTTTGCTTCCGGTGAAGCATAAAAGTTATCGCCCAAAATAGGGTGCCCCATCGCTAACATGTGTACGCGTAGCTGGTGTGACCGGCCCGTAATCGGCTTGAGTTGTACACGGCAGCTTACCGCGTCTCGTTCTAGGACTTCCCACTCTGTTTGCGCCGCTTTACCGGTTTCGAAACAGACTTTCTGTTTAGGCCGGTTGGGCCAGTCGCAAATTAGCGGTAAATCGACCAATCCTTCATCCGGCACCAATTGTCCCCAAACCTGAGCGATATAGGTTTTTGACGGCTCTCTCTCACGAAATTGACGTTTCAATTCGCGCTCAGCGGCTTTGGTCAAGGCAACTACCATGACACCGCTAGTCGCCATGTCGAGCCGATGGACTGATTCTGCACCAGGAAAATCACGCTGAATACGTGTCATGATGCTGTCGTTATGTTCAGGCAAACGTCCAGGGACAGACAATAATCCGCTGGGTTTATTGACCACAATAATGTGCTCATCCTGATAAAGAATATGCAGCCAAGGCTCGAGGGGGGGGTGATAAGCTTCCATTTTCACTCCTAGAGGGGGGTTCCCCCCTCAAAACGGTTACTGATGCGTCACGACGATCAAGCGCAATGCATCGAGACGCCAGTTTGCTTGCGATAAGCTTTCGAGAACTTCTTGACGATTATCGCGTAGCGCATCAATTTCATCTTCACGAATATTCGGATTAACGTTTTTCAATGCTTCTAAACGTTCCAACTCTGCTGTGAGCTGCTTTTCTGCCGACTGCTGAGCCTCGGCAATAACTGCCTGAGCATTAGCACTGACCAATTGCTCACCGGTGGTCAGAATTTGGTGCACTTCTTGCTGTACCGCATTGACCAGTTTGCTCCCCGTATGGCGATTGACTGCATTCAATTGGCGGTTAAAGCTTTCGAATTCCACCTTTTCAGCCAAGTTATTGCCTTTGGTATCGACCAATAGGCGTAATGGCGTAGGCGGCAGGAAGCGAGTTAACTGGAGCTGTTTCGGCGCTTGTGCTTCCACCACGTAGATCAATTCCAGTAACAGGGTACCGACTGGTAAGGCTTTATTTTTCAATAAGGAGAGCGCGCAGCTCCCGGTATCACCCGATAGGATGAGATCCAGACCGTTACGAATAAGCGGATGTTCCCAAGTGATGAACTGAGTGTCTTCACGGGATAACGCTTGGTTACGGTTGAAGGTAATAGTGCATCCATCTTCCGGTAACCCAGGGAAATCAGGGACTAACATATGGTCAGAAGGGGTTAGCACGATTAAGTTATCGCTACGGTCTTCTTGGTTAATGCCAACAATATCGAACAGATTCAAGGCAAAGTTAACCAGTGCGGTATCATTATCTTGTGCGGCAATATCGTCAGCAAGACGTTCCGCTTTCTCGCCGCCATGAGAATGCAGTTCTAATAAGCGGTCACGACCGGACTCCAACTGTGATTTAAGGTCGTCATGTTGTGCGCGGCACTGCTGAATAAATGCTTCTAAACCTTCGTCTTTTTCCGGTGCGACTAAGAACTCGAGTAATTGTGGATGCACAGTATCGTATATGGTGCGACCGGTTGGACAAGTACTTTCGAACGCATCTAACCCTTCGTGGAACCAGCGCAGTAATACCGCTTGTGCGGTATTTTCCAACCATGGCACCATGATTTCGATATCATGAAGTTGTCCAATACGATCCAGACGACCAATACGCTGTTCTAAGAGGTCAGGGTTGAAGGGCAGATCAAACATCACCATGCGGCTAGCGAACTGGAAGTTACGTCCTTCTGAACCAATCTCTGAACAGAGGAGCACTTGGGCACCTTCTTCTTGCGAAGCAAAGAATGCTGCGGCTTTATCACGCTCGATAATCGACAGCCCTTCATGGAAGACGGCCGCACGAATCCCCTCGCGCTCGCGAAGTACTTGCTCTAACTGAAGTGCGGTCGCGGCTTTAGCGCAGATGACGAGTACTTTCTCTTTACGGTGCTCCAGTAAATAGTTAATTAACCACTCAACGCGTGGATCAAACGCCCACCAAGTCCCGTTGTCCCCTTCAAATTCTTGGTAAATTTGCTCAGGGTAGAGTAAGTCACGCGCCCGTTCATCTTTACTCTTACGTGCCGACATAATACCAGACACTTTTATAGCGGTTTGATATTGGCTGGGTAGCGGTAGACGAACGGCATGTAACGCACGCTTAGGAAAGCCTTGAACACCTTGACGGGTATTACGGAAAAGCACTCGGCTAGTGCCATGACGGTCGGTTAACATTTCAACCAACTGCTGGCGAGCGGTAAGACGTTCTTCGCTGTCACTGTTCGCTTGGAGGATCAGCGGGCGAATATCTTGCTCTTTAATCAACCCATTAATGACAGCGATTTGTTGTTCGGCTAATGGCTCTTCTGCTAACAGGCTAGCAACTGCTTCAGCAACGGGTTGGAAATGACGCTGTTCTTCGACGAAGGCATCGAAATCATGGAAGCGATCGCCATCGAGTAGGCGTAGACGAGCAAAGTGACTTTGCATGCCCAGCTGTTCTGGGGTAGCGGTTAATAATAAGACACCAGGCACTACGTCAGCCAGTTTTTCGATGACTTGGTATTCACGACCCGGCTTACCTTCGCTCCAAGCCAAATGGTGGGCTTCATCGACGACCATTAAGTCCCAGTCGGCTTCCAGCATATCCTCTAAACGCTGTTTATTTTTGCACACAAAATCCAGTGAGCAGATCACCAATTGTTCGGTGAAAAAAGGGTTAGCGTTGTCAAAGCGCGCTTCGTTATAACGCTCATCGTCGAATAACGCAAAGTGCAGCGTAAAGCGGCGCAGCATCTCGACCAGCCACTGATGTTGCAAAGTCTCGGGAACGATAATCAAGACACGTTCAGCACGACCAGCCAGTAATTGCTGCTGGATGATCATACCCGCTTCAATCGTTTTACCTAATCCGACTTCGTCAGCAAGCAATACACGCGGCGCATGACGGCGGCCTACGTCTTGAGCAATATGAAGCTGGTGGGGAATTAAGTTAGTGCGCATCCCACGCATTCCACTTGTCGCTAAACGGTATTGCTCACTTTGATACTTTCTTGCACGGTAGCGCAGCGCGAAGCGATCCATCCGGTCCAATTGCCCGGCAAATAAGCGGTCTTGAGGCTTACTGAAGCTCAATTTACTGTCTAACATGACTTCGCGTAACACCACATCGGTTTCCTGTGTGTCGCTGCGCGTGCCAATGTAGGCCATCAGGCCATTTTCATCGCGTACTTCGTCAACCACCAGCTGCCAACCCTCGTGACTGGTGATCGTATCGCCTGGGTTGAATATTACGCGAGTGATGGGAGAATCATTGCGGGCATATAGTCGGTTTTCGCCGGTGGCTGGGAAGAGTACGGTCACCATACGCGCATCGATTGCCACGACGGTTCCCAATCCAAGTTCACTTTCTGTATCACTAATCCAGCGCTGACCAAGTGTAAAAGGCATAAATTTTGCTCGATTCTCTTAATTATAGGGATGTATTCAATCACGGATAACCGGCCGAACCCTGTTTTCCACCCTGGTGGTGGTAAAAGGCCAGGTTATTTTGAAGGGCGCTATGGTACTGGAAGGCGAGGGATTCGTCACCTATCAAAATAGTCCAAGTTGACCGGTCATGACATTTTCAAAATTGCCGCCGACAAAACCGAGAATCCCTTCAGCGACAGGCTGTAATTGCTTGGTTAAATAATGAGTATAGTCGAGTGGCGCAGTCATGGCGGTGAGGGGCTCAGGGCCTGCGAGGGTGATAACATAGCGAATCGAGCTCCCCCGTCGGAAGGTCGATTTTTGTCCTTTTGTGAGGGCAGCTTGTTCAGCAAGGCGGGCGGCGCGCACGTGAGGGGGAATATTTTTTTCGTAATCGGCAAGTGGGCGACGTAAGCGCTTTTTATAGACCAGCTGATCGTCCAACTCACCCGCCAACAGCTGTTGCACGGTGTGTTGTACGTACTCCTCCCAAGGTTGATCACGAAAAATAAGGCCATAAAGTGTTTGTTGAAACTGCTGTGCAAGTGGCGTCCAATCGGTTCGTACGGTCTCTAAGCCTTTAAACACCAATCGTTCTTCACCGTGTTCGGCCACTAAACCGGCATAGCGTTTCTTGCTGCCTTGTTCAGCACCGCGGATGGTAGGCATCAAGAAACGACTGAAATGGCGTTCGTACTCGATTTCTAAGGCACTCTCTAACCCGAGTTGCTGCTGCAGCCTTTGTTGCCACCATTGATTGATTAGGGTGACAAGCCGCTGACCAATCGCGTCCGCTTGCTGAGAGTCGCATTGTTCACCGAGTGAGATAAAGGTGGAATCTGTATCCCCGTAAATAACGGTGTAGCCTTGTTGTTCAATCAGTTGTCGAGTTTGTTGCATGATATCGTGGCCCCGCAAAGTAATTGACGAGGCAAGGCGCGGATCGAAAAATCGACAAGAGGGTGTACCAAGTACACCGTAAAAGGCGTTCATAATGATCTTCAATGCCTGGGAAAGTGGAGCATTTTTCTCGCGCTTTGCTTTTTCACGCCCCTGCCAGATCTGTTCGACGATTGCCGGTAAACAATGCACTGTTCGTGAAAACTGCGCGGAGAGGTAACCCGGCACGGCATGGTGAGGATCGGCCATTCCGACGATTAAACCTACTGGGTCGATCAGAAAAGTTCGGATGATCGAGGGATACAGACTTTTATAATCCAGTACGATCACTGAACGGTAGAGACCGGGCTGTGAGTCCATCACAAATCCGCCTGGGCTCTGTTGCGGTGCAATATCCCCAAGGTTAGGGGCCACAAATCCTAAGCGGTGCATGCGTGGCAGGTAGAGATGGGTGAACGCGGCGATCGAGCCGCCATGGCGATCGGCAGGCAGCCCGTTGGTACTGGCGCGTTCCAGTAGGAAAGCCATGAGTTCTGTTTTTTTAAAAATACGCGTCACTAACTCACAATCTTTCAGGTTATAGCGGGCCAGTGCCACTTTATCTTGGCGAAAGCGCTGATTAATCTCAGCCATCCTGTCGTGTGGTGTAGCGCTATCTTTACCTTCACCCAGTAAGTGCTGAGAAACGTTTTCAAGACTAAAAGAGGGGAAATCCCAAAATGCGGATTTTAAGGCATCAATACCATCGATTATCCAGCGTCCGGCGGCCTGTGCGCTGAATACTCCAGGTTTAAAACCATGCTCTTGCCAACCCAAAACACCTCCACCACGACCTAACTTTAGGGGTAGCCCAAAACGTTCGGCCTCACGATGCAAGATGCGCAGATCGAATTGAATAACATTCCAGCCAATTAACACATCTGGATCGTGCAGGGCCATCCACTGATTAAGGGCATGGATTAACTCCCGCGGATGCGAGACGTAGCTCAGTGTAAAATCGAGCTGCTCTTCGCTCGGAGTAGGGGGGCCAAGCATATAAACCTGCCGCTGCCCGCAGCCTTCCAAGCCAATACAATAAAGCTCCCCGCGCTCATTCGTCTCGATATCCAGTGAGACCCATTTTAACGTTGGACGGTAATCAGGATGAGGTTTTAACCGAGTCGGCTCAGTTGTCTCACTATGACTTATCCAGACGGGCGCGGTAATAAAACGCTCCATCATATAGCGGTCCGTGGGGCGAATATCAGCTTCGTAGAGCGGAATGTTAGCTTCAAGAAATTGTTGGCTAATGGCTTTGAGCGACCGCTGTTGGGTGAGGTAAAGCGTTGTTTGTGCTCTGTGGGAGAAATCTTTTAACGCTGAGTCATGCAGGGTAACGCCTTGGTGAGCTGTCAGTAAGACTTCACCTTGATGACGATATTCCGTTGGGAAAAAAGCGGTCGCTCGCTGCAAAGGAACAGAGACAAAGCGCGGTCCTTGATCAGTAGCCAGCCAAAAGGAGACTTCAACACCGCGGGGGGTATCGCGCCAATGACGGGTTAAGATAAAACCGGCCGATACGGTCTCCATATCATTTCCTCATGTGTAAGCATTTACTAGACAGTATAAGCTAGCTGGAAAAGGACAATAGGGCTTTTCGTGGGGGATATTACACTTGGCAAGATAAGTAAGTGGTGTGATAGGTGCTGAGCTTTTTACTATATTTATTACTGCTCAAGAAGGACTAGTTTTTATTAAGGGTATGGATAGTGCATTAATTGTTTGAGTATTATTACTTACTAGAGGGGATAGATATGTAAATTTAAAATAAAGTAGAAGGCTTTAATATCTATAATCCTCATATCATTTGATTTTATTGTGGGAAAGCTTCTTGTAGAGCATCCAATAAAAATTTCAATCTCATAGGAGTGTGTTTTTTACGAGCATAAAGTGCACTTACTTTTCTTTCAGGTAATGGATAATGCTTTAATATAGGGATTAATAACCCATTTTGAATAGCATCCTCTACCGATAATTTTGCTTGGATAATTATTCCCATGCCTGAAATAGCGCCTTGCCTGATGACTGCACTGGAATCGCTAGTTAGTCGGCTATTTTTTATATTTTCTTTAAAATTTGGCGGTTGCCACTGATCTAAAACAGATTCATTTAGGGAAATACATTGATGCTTGAATAAATCTTCAGGTTTTTCCGGAGTACCAAATTTTTCAAGGTAAGCAGGACTAGCACAGGCGACTAACTCATAGCGTGTAAGAGGCCTTGCGATAATGTCTGAACTATCCGGTGGTTCACCAATCCTAATCGCAATATCTACGTCTTCACGAATGATATCGACTAGCCGGTCAGTTAACGATATATGAATCTGTGCTTCAGGAAATCGCTCCACATATTTTAAAGAAAAGGGTAATATTTTTTTATTACCGAATATCTCAGGGCATGAAAGTATAATTTGGCCTGAAGGAGTTAATTGGTCATTTTTCAGTCTCTCTTCACCATCATTGATTAGTTCTAAGACTTTTTTACAGTGATAGTAATATTCGACGCCAGATGGGGTGAGATGAATACGTCGAGTCGTACGGTTTAGCAATTGTGTCTTTAAATGACTTTCTAACAATTTTAGATGTTTTCCAACCATAGTTGGCGATAGTCTTAGCTTTATTGCTGCACCGTTGAGACTACCAATTTCCACAATTTTCACGAAAACAGACATGCTAAGGAAAAGATTCATTGTATACCAGTGGTTTATGGTGAGGAAACTTTTTAAGAGTTTATCACTTAAAAGTTTTCATTCAACATGTTCGTCACTGTCTACACAGGGAAGAGCATTATGCGAACTTTTAGCTATTACATTTTCTATACTCTTGGACTCACTGTATTAATTTATATTTTTTACACAGGAAATTATCAATACATCAATTTTTATCCTCACTTGATCCCCTAACCTCTAGCCTATCAATGAGTTACTAAAAATTTGCTGTTCTATCCGCTCGTAAATTAGAGTAGATATTTATGTCACTCCCTCAATCAACGCTAAACGTCTGGATAAGTGGTTACTGTCATGACATGACGATCGGTTATAGTCACTCAACATCTTGTCCTGGCTGGAGGATTGAATCTTGCGTAGCGTCTTTTTTCTTTTACTACTGGTGGTGGCCGCGAACTGCCAAGCAGAGCGGACCTTTGTTTTCTTCCGTCATGCAGAAAAACAGATGAATTTTAGTGGGCAACTCTCGTGCCAAGGATTGAACCGTGCACTGCGTTTACCTAGGGTACTCGTCCCTCGCTATGGCAAACCAGACGAACTGTACGCCTCGGCCCCCATTGAAGAGAAAAAAGGCAGTTCAATCCGAGCCGTTGCGACACTGATGCCCCTCGCTATTCAGTTAGCAAAGAGTATCAGCTTGCAATTTCATGCTCGCGACACGCATGACTTAGTCAGTCGATTATTGGCAAGCGATAATCATCAAGTCACCTATATTGCTTGGGAGCACGATCACTTAGTTGATGCAGTAAAGGAACTGGTGGCAAGCACAGGGGGAGAAAGTGCCCAGATCCCGTCTATTTCGCCTTTTGATTATGATTCCATTTATCTGGTTAAGCTCGATAAGCAAAATCGGTTCAAATCGTTTACGCTGGAAAAAGAGGGGTTAAACCATTTATCGACGGAGTGCGTAAACCCTATCGAGCCACAGTAAAGGATAAAAGTGGAATATGGCTCGCTAAGCAGCCAGCGATTTTGTTTCGGAGTGTTTTAATATCGGTAACTTTACTTGACGTAGTCGGTACAGACCGCAACAATCCGAGCTCGAGAATGACGAGGAAAGTTAATGGAAGCCTGGATCCAACATTTATTAGAGCAATCGGTCGGTTGGGCGATAGGTATTGTTGCGATTGTCACTTTTTTAGAGTCCTTAGCCTTAGTGGGTTTAATACTACCTGGAACCGTGATGATGGCCTCTCTGGGCGCACTCATCGGTAGTGGGCATGTCAGTCTCTATCCTGCATGGGCGGCAGGCTTTATTGGATGCTTGGCCGGGGACTGGTTATCGTTCTATATCGGTTGGAAATTTCAAGGTCCCCTACATCGCTGGAAGTATTTACAGAAGCATCAAGCCCTACTCAATAAGACTGAACACGCCTTACATAATCATAGTGTGGCGACCATTTTAATAGGACGCTTTGTGGGGCCAACCCGACCGCTTATTCCCTTAATTGCCGGTATGCTAGAGCTTCCCGCGAAAAAGTTCTTACCTCCCAATTTAGTGGGGTGCATCTTATGGCCGCCCATCTACTTACTACCCGGCATCCTTGCTGGCGTAGCGATCGATGTACCTGCTGGTGCGCAAGATAGTTTATTTAAATGGTATTTAGCAGGGATGGCAGTGCTGATCTGGGGCAGCGTTTGGCTTGCCTGGCGCTGGTTACGTCCGGCTAAAGAAGCGGCCGCTAAGGGATGGTTAACGCCCGCACGCCTGCGCTACGTTGCGCCAATCACGGTGGGGATTACCGTTATCGCTTTCTGTCTATTACTCCAACATCCAATGATGCCAATGTTTGGTCACTTATTGTGGAAAGTGTTTATTGGCCATTAGCAGGCGATACCCCTAACATTCTGGCGGCTTCACTGTCGCCTTTTTCCAGTTGCTGCCAGCTCCCACTCCAGGCGACCTCTCCTTGGTCAATCACAATACAGCGATCGGCAAGAAAATGTGCGTCTGCGAGTTGGTGCGAGACCATCACGAGAGTTAATTGATTCTCCTGACATAGCGCCTGAGTAAGGACCAACATCTCTTGGCGAAGAGCTGGGTCTAAGGCGGAAAAAGGTTCATCCAGTAGCAGTAAAGGCTGATCACGCAGTAAACAGCGGGTCAGCGCAACGCGTTGTCGCTGCCCACCGGAAAGCTGCGCAGGTAAACGATCCATCAGCGGTAACAGGCCGGTACGGTCAGCTAATGCTAAGAGCTTCTGTTGTTGAGCGGCAGAAAGACGCATGGTGGGGGATAACCCGAGCGCGAGATTTTGCCTAACGGTCAGGTGGGTAAAGAGATTATTTTCCTGAAATAACATCGATAGCGGTCGTTTGGCGGGTGCCAATGTCGTCACATTCTGCTCGGCTATCCATACCTCTCCTTGGCTGGCGGGAATGAAACCGGCAATTAAATTAAGCAGTGTACTTTTGCCCGCGCCGCTAGGGCCTAATATCACCACCCGTTCCCCTGCCGAAACGGATAAGGTAAAACTCAGGGGCTGTTGTGGGTAATCACAACTCAGTTGATTTACGGTGAGCATTGCGGTCCGCCAAGGTTTCAATAAGAATAAAAATCAGGAAGCACAATAGCAGTAATAGTAGGGCAGTCACTGCCGCTTGTTGCGTCCGGTAAGCGCCCATCTGCTGATAGAGGTAATAAGGTAGCGTTTGAAAATCTTGGCTACCAAACAGAGCTATCACGCCGAAGTCTCCCATCGACATCAATGATGCAAACGCAAAGGCCTGTAACAGCGGCTGTCTTAATAGTGGTAATTCAATAAAACGTAACCGCTGCCAGCCACCTAAGTTGAGTGAGAGGCAGAGACGACTATATTGATTTGCTAAATCTCGCATGGGGCTTTCGAGTAACTTGCTGGCATAAGGTAACGCCATCAAGGTATTGACGATAATGACCAAATAGGCTGGTGAATGATCGAGTCCAACGGTTTGATTCAGGATCAGAAAAGCGCCTGTTGCCAGAACAATACTGGGAACGCTTAAAATAAGCATTGCACTGCCTTCAAAGCAACTGGCCCAGCCATATTGCTGTCGGCGACGGTACTCCCGAGACGTCCATAATATCATTAGGGTGATACTGACACTGAATACACCCGCGACGACAGCAATCTTGAGTGAAAGCTCGACTGCTTGCCAGAGTGCTGGATCCTTTAAGGCTGTAAGTGTCTGTGAGCCGATACCGGCAGTGATAACCGCGATAAGGGGGGGGATCAGTAATAGGATAAGTACCCCTAACGCTAGTGCATCGATAATCAGGGCCCACGCACCCTCTACTTTATGTTGCCAAGTCTTGCGTAAACTCACTTCATGAGCGCGGATCGGGGTTAACCAATGGCTACAAACTAAAAGACCACCGCAGCAACACAATTGAATGATGGCAAGCAGTGCGGCGCGACCCGGATCATAATCAAAATTTAGTGCTTGGTAGATTGCGAGCTCCAAGGTGGTGGCTTGGGGACCACCGCCTAAAGTTAAGACGATGGCAAAGCTAGTAAAACAGAGCATAAAAATCAGTACGAAGGCGGGGAATAGTTGCCGTTTTAACCAAGGCCATTCCAGAAATTTAAAAAGATTCCATCCCTGAATCGCTAATTGATCGGCCAGTTGTCGCTGCTCAGTAGGTATCTGTTGTAAGGCTTGTAACAATAGGCGAGTGGCGAGTGGTAAATTAAAAAAGACGTGGGCCAGTAGAATTCCGCTTAGCCCATAGGGGCTAAAGGTATAGTCGATACCGAGCCGATGGCACAGCATGGCCAGCCAGCCTTCACGACCGTAAATGGTCATTAAACCGAATACCGCCACCAGTACTGGCAGTATTAATGTCATGCTGGCAAGGCGTAGCAGTAAAATTTTACCGGGGAAGTGCCGACGCTGTAAGGCCCGAGCAATAGGGATCGCCAAACCGACGGCGATAAGGGCCGAGAGTGAGGCTTGTTTGAACGAAAACGCGATCAAATGATGAAGGTAGGCATCCTCCAGTAGTCCCCCTAATGAAGGCAAGGGGGCGGCGAACAGCAGCGCGCTAAGCGCTGCGATAAGACAGAAGAGGATAAGAAAGGCCGCAAAGCTGCCGGGAAGACGCCAACCATTCATTAACGCGAAACAGCCATCTGCCATGCTTCGACCCAGGATGCTCGAGAAGCCGCTACTTGTGACGCACTGTATTGTAAGGCTTTCTGAGGCACCGGAAGTTGCTCGATGGCGGTGGGGAGCGGTTGATGCGTAGCCGGGTACATCCAGTTGCCCGTCGTTAAGGTTTTTTGAAAATCATCATACAGTATAAACTGCATAAATTGATGAGCGAGCACAGGCTGTGGGCTTTTCGCTAGTTGTCCGGCCACTTCTACCTGTAAATAATGGCCTTCTGAGAAGTTCGCAGCGGCGTAGTCATTATTATGCTCTTCCATAATATGATAAGCCGGTGAAGTGGTGTAGCTTAGCACCAGGTCAGCTTCACCTTTCAAAAATAGTCCATAAGCTTCACTCCATCCGCGAGGGATGGTGACGGTCTTTTTCGCCAACTGCTGCCATGCTTGGGCGGTTTTATCGCCAAATACATGGTTCATCCACAATAACAGCCCCAGTCCCGGAGTGCTGGTACGGGGATCTTCATAGATGACACGCCATTTTTCAGGGCTTTCGACTAACTCATGCAGACTTTTCGGTGGGTGAGCTAAACGTTTTTTATTATAAACGAAAGCAAAGTAGCCGTAATCGTAAGGAATAAAAGTCTTGTCGCTCCAGCCATTGGGCACCTTAAGCTTTTGCGTATCAATATTAGCCGGGGCAAAGAGGCCAGTTTTTGTGGCGCTTTCTAATAGATTATTATCCAGTCCCAGCACGACATCCGCTTTACTGCGCATACCTTCCATTCGCAGGCGATTAAGCAGCGAAATACCATCTTCTAAGGTGACATACTGTAATGTACAGCCACATTGTTTTTCGAAAGCGGTTTTAATTGCCGGGCCTGGTCCCCATTTTGACGCGAAAGAATCGTAGGTATAGACCGTTAATACTGGCTTAGCCGCCAAGGCGGGCAGTGCGGTGAGGGCCAATAATAACCCTGTAACAAACTTTTTAGTTGGAAACACTTTGCGCTCCTAGAAAATATTGCTCGTTGGCGCAAAGGATCTGAGAAAGGTGCGCTCAAATCCCTCCGCCGGTATTAACCGGATCAGGTTCTACGGGTGTCTCTCAGCAGTCCGTGACTGCACCCCGTTGAGTCTGAGCATTCTAGGCAATTATTGAGTAAGAGGAAAGCAAAGATCATGAAAGGACGCGCAGCCAGGGCTGACTGCGCGAACGAGAGCGATTAAGGACAGAGTTGTTCCAGTGCGCGATCAAGACCGCCCACTAACCAGTCGATATCCGCGGCTTGGAAAGCCAGAGGCGGGCGCAGTTTTAATACGTTGCCATAAGGACCCGCGACTGACGTAAGGATCCCTTGATCACGCAGGCGCTCGATTAAGTCTAGGGCTAACGCCTTATTCGGTTGTTTAGTTTCCGGATCGGTCACCAATTCAAAGCCAATAAAGAGTCCTGCACCTCGAACATCGCCGACACAGCGATATTTTTGTTGCAAGCGGCTAAGCTCTTCGAGTAATCGAGCGCCCATCACGCGGCTATGCTCTTGCAAGTTCTCTTCTTGAATGACTTTTAATACAGCTTGTGCGGCCGCCATTGAAACAGGGTTACCGCCAAAGGTATTGAAGTAAGGAATATGATCACTGAACGAGGCGAGCACATCACTTTTCGCAAAGAGTGCCGAGACCGGGATCCCATTCCCCATCGGTTTACCCGTGGTAATAATGTCGGGTACTACGCCGTGGCGCGCAAAGCCCCAGAAGGTATCTCCTGTGCGAGCAAATCCGGGTTGGACTTCGTCCGCAATAAAAATACCGCCGTTCTTATGAACGACATCGATCGCCGCTTTAAGAAAGCCCGGAGGATTGGGTAACACGCCATCTGAAGAGAAGATCGAGTCGGCAAGAAAGCCTGCAAACTTGATACCGTTTTGTTTCATATCATCGATCTGTTTTTGGATCTCATTCGCAAACCACTGACCTGGATCGCTGGGTGTTAAACGATAAAAATCCGGGGCAGGGACGACGCGCGTCGTTGCTGCCAACGCTTGGCCGCTTCCTAATGCGGGGGAGGCGCCTGAGGTTAACTCACTGGTCCCGTGATAGGCCTCTTGAGTTACAATGATCCCTGTTCCACCACTGAAGGATTTCGCGACACGAATAGCCAGATCATTCGCCTCTGACCCGGTACACATATACATCGCACGATCGATTTCCGTTGGGGTGGTTGCTAAGATCGATTCTGTATAATTTAAGATATTCTCATGAAGGTAACGGGTATGGGTATTGAGCTGCTGCATTTGCTTACTAACCGCCTCGATCACCGCGGGGTGGCAGTGCCCAATGCTGGCGACATTATTATAGACATCGAGATATTTTCGGCCTTCTGCATCCCATAAATATTGTCCTTCACCTTTTACTAGATGAACCGGATTACGATAAAACAGGCGGTAAGATTCGCCAAGGATACGATCGCGTTTATCGGTGAGTTGACGGATTTCAGGGCTTAATGCATCGGCATGTTCAGCGCGAAAGCTGTTGGTATCCATAATCGTGGAACGTGTGGTCATCATCTACTCCTTGTACTGCTATCGTCAGTAAGAGGTTTTGGATAGGGCCACTGCCCTATCTCATCAGGAATTATTTGTTTTCTACGACGGTAAGATTGATTTGTTGACTCGATTGGCGTCTCACTTTAGTGGTGAGGAAATAGAGGTAACCGAGGATCATTAATCCGATAAATAGACCACCAATGACGGGGTTAAACCAGAGCATGGTGACAAAGCAGATTATTGAGAGGACTAAGGCAATACCGGGGATCACGGGATACCCAGGGGCACGGTAGCTACGTTCGAGTGTTGGCGCTGTTTTACGTAAGCGGAACAGACTTAACATACTCATGATATACATAACGTTGGCACCGAATACGGCCATAGTGATCATCGCAGCCGTTAAACTCATACCTTGTAGCATCATGCCATCATTACAAACCACTATCATGCCGATGATCCCCCCCGCAATGATGGCGCGATGTGGGGTTTGAAAACGACTGAGTTTGCATAGTGAAGCAGGTAAATAACCGCCACGAGATAAGGCAAAGAATTGGCGGGAATAGCCAAGAATAATGCCGTGAAAGCTGGCGATTAGGCCGAATAGTCCAATCCAAACCAGCATATGCATCCATTGAGAATGTTCGCCGACGATCATTTTCATTGCCTGAGGAAGCGGATCATTAATCCCGGATAGGGCACGCCAGTCGCCTGCGCCACCTGCAAACAACATGACACTGATGGCTAAGAATACTAGGGTTAAGATACCGGTTACGTAGGCAATAGGGATGGTCTTCTTGGGATTTTTAGCCTCTTCGGCGGCCATCGCAGCGCCCTCAATTGCCAAGAAAAACCAGATTGCGAAAGGGATCGCCGCAAAGATGCCGGGCAGGGCAGCCATCGAGAAATGATCCTGTCCTGACCAGCCATGGGCCACGAAATGACTCATGCTAAACCCTGGGGAAACTACGCCCATAAAAACCAGTAACTCAAACACGGCCAGTAGCGTAACGATCAGTTCAAACATCGCGGCTAATTTCACCCCAAGAATATTGAGCCCCATAAAAACGATATAAGCGCCTAAAGCGGCATATTTAGGGTTGAGTGTGGGATATTGCACATTGAGATAAGCACCAATCGCCATGGCGATAGCCGGTGGTGCGAAAACGAATTCGATTAGCGTCGCGAGGCCAGCAATCAACCCGCCCGTGTCACCATACGCAGCACGGCTATAGGCAAAGGGTCCACCCGCTTGTGGAATTGCGGTAGTGAGTTCAGTAAAACTAAAGATGAAGCAGGTATACATTACGGCGATAATCAGCGTTGTGACGAGGAAGCCGAGTGTTCCTGCCACTCCCCAACCATAGCTCCAGCCGAAATACTCACCTGAGATCACCAGACCCACAGCGATTCCCCATAAATGGAGTGCCCCCAGTGTTGGTTTTAATGATGTTGTCATAGTTAACCCCGTTAGCATTATTGAGACGTTCTTACAGGTTGATACTGCGTTTCGAAAGATAATGCAGTGCTTAACGGTGAGAAACTTGACCGGAAAAGACAGTTTGTTGTCATCTTAAGTTAACTCATTGCGTAAAAAGTCATGCCTGTGCTCTCCAGTCAACTTTCCCTGTTTTATCGTCAAGCCCACTGAGGCCACTCTAGTAGATGCTACTTCTCACATTAGGTATTAACGCTGTGTAGGAGAAGATGATGAGTGTGAAACAATACGATGCCCTCGACCAAGCGGTATTACTGCATATTGCAAACCATGTGGTGCAAGCCTATCCGCAGCTACAGAAGGCGGAAATCAAATTGTTATGCCGTTCAGAAAACGCAACCTTTTCGGTGATGGCTCAAGGAAAACGTTATGCACTCCGTTTGCATCGGGGGAATTATCATCAGAAAGCGGCTATTGAAAGCGAGCTCTTATGGTTAGATGCCCTGCGTACGGAAGGGATCCAAGTTCCTGAAGCGCTACGAGATGGTCAAGGTGAACGTATTCAAACTTATGTCTTATCGCCCGATGAACAGAGGCATGCAGTGCTCTTTCACTGGATTGAGGGCGAGATGCCGACGAGTGAGGTGTCTCCCGATGCGTTCAAACAGTTGGGGGAGATCACGGCGCGATTACATCAACACAGCCGCCAGTGGCAGCGCCCAGATGATTTCCAGCGTCTGCGTTGGGACCATGATTCAATGGTAGGGAGCAGCAGTCATTGGGGAGATTGGCGTGATATTAGTGATCTATCAACTCGCGATCATGATCTTATTGAAACAGTGATTGCCGATGTGGATACGAAATTGACCCGCTATGGTCAACGTAGCGATCGGTTTGGGTTAATCCACGCCGATTTACGCCTCACCAACTTATTATTAGACCGTGGCGAAACGCGGGTAATCGATTTCGATGATTGTGGGTTTGGCTGGTATTTACATGATCTGGCGGCGGCGATCAGCTTCGTCGAACATCATCCTTCAGCACCAATATGGGTCGATCGTTGGATAGAGGGGTATCAGCGGATCCATCATTTCAGCGATGATGATTTCGCAATATTACCTGCTTTATTAATACAGCGGCGGATCCAATTAACCGCATGGCTTGGCTCGCATTGTGAGACCGAGATGGCAAAAAGCGTGGCACAAGGTTGGTCCACAGAGACACTGAGGCTAAGTCGCACCTATTTGGAGGGAAAGCAGCTGCCGATCGGTCAGGCGATGCACTATTAGGTCGCAGAAAAAGTAATTTTCTGTTCATGGTGATGATAACGCTAGGTTATATCGCAATTCTTCCTATTGGTATGAAGTTTGCAAAGCTGATTGTATCGTTGCGATTATCCATGAGGTCATCACCATGCAATCCTTATTCACCACCTCTCAACAAGCGGCTCACCATGGCGTGTTAGCGGCCGCCGCCAGTGGACTGAGCCAATTTATCACGCATCAGGGTGCGGATATTGATCGAGTGTTTGGCATGAGTGGGATTGATCCTGAGTTATTAGGAAACCCGACGATGAGTCTGAGCTTGGTCAATTATTGTCGGGTCATGGAGGTCGCGGCCAAACATTCAGGCGTCGATAACTTTGGCCTCTATTATGGTAAACAATTTAAACCACAATCCTTGGGCTTAATAGGTTATATCGGGATTTGCTCTGCTACCTTAGAAGAGGCATTACGTAACGTGGTTCGCGCTTTTCCCTATCACCAACACGATACCTTAATTCAATTAGTCGATAAGGGAGATTGCTGGCAATTGCACTATCAAGTCCGTCATGGTGCGATCCTTCAGCGTCGGCAAGATGCTGAATTGACGCTATGTATGTTTTTAAATTTGATCCGTCATGCGCTAGGCAGTCACTGGGCGCCGAGAGAAATCCATTTCGAGCACCCGCGCCCTGCGGCGTGGCACGAACACTGTAAAGTCTTCGATGCCCCGATCTGGTTTGACCAACCGACTAATTGTATGGTGATCCCCAAAAGCGATGGCTTGCGTAGCATGCCAGATAGCGATCCGATGTTGTTAACGGTAACTCAAGATGCTATTCGCCAACTTAACGGCCAAGTCTCTACTCAACCCTTAATCGATCAGATTCGAGTTCAAGTCCAGCTCGCGATAGGGCAAGGTGAGCCGGATCTTGAACAGGTTGCCGAACAGGTTGCAATGACGCCTTGGTCGTTGCAGCGCCGATTACGTCAGGAGGGCATTAGTTTTACAGGGTTGGTGGACAAAGTACGGGGGGAGATGGCGATGAGTTTTCTGCAACAGCCGCATATTTCAGTCACAGATATGGCATTGTTACTGGGATATTCTGAGGTAAGTGCCTTTTCGAGAGCCTTTAAACGTTGGTTCGGCACCAGTCCTCGCCAATGGCGGCAGTCGCAAACTGAAAGGCGTTTTGCCGATACCTCGATCATTCTGTAACTGCTATGATAAACGCCTCATGTTGACCATGCCCTATCGTAGGTAGGGCGTTAGTCTTATAGGCCACTTATGCAATCTTTTACCCCACCCGCCCCGAAAGGGGGAAATCCTGTTTTTATGATGTTTATGCTGGTGACATTTTTCGTCAGCATCGCCGGAGCATTACAAGCTCCAACACTTAGCCTTTATCTGAGTCAGGAGTTAGCGGCCAAACCCTTTATGGTGGGGCTATTTTTCACCATTAATGCCGTAACGGGTATTATCATTAGCTTTATATTAGCCAAACGTTCTGACCGCAAAGGAGATCGCCGACGGCTATTAATGTTTTGCTGTGCGATGGCCATCGCTAATGCGCTGATGTTCGCTTTCGTGCGCCAGTATGTGGTACTGATCACTTTAGGTTTGATCCTCTCCGCCTTAACCAGTGTCGTTATGCCGCAACTCTTTGCTTTAGCAAGGGAATATGCCGATCGTACTGGTCGCGAAGTGGTCATGTTTAGCTCGGTGATGCGGGCGCAAATGTCCTTAGCTTGGGTGATTGGTCCGCCGATTTCCTTCGCGCTGGCTCTAAACTACGGCTTTATTACCCTCTATCTTGTCGCCGCGGCGTTGTTTCTGTTGTCACTGATTTTGATCAAAACGACCCTCCCCAGTGTGCCCCGGCTCTATCCGGCAGAAGATTTAGCGAAAAGTGCAGCCAGTGGCTGGAAACGCACGGATGTCCGATTTCTGTTTGCTGCCTCGGTGTTGATGTGGATCTGTAATCTGATGTATATCATCGATATGCCACTCTATATCAGCAAGAGCTTAGGGATGCCTGAAAGTTTTGCTGGGGTGTTGATGGGGACCGCTGCAGGGTTAGAGATCCCGGTGATGCTACTGGCTGGCTATTTGGCTAAACGGGTCGGTAAAAGGCCCTTAGTGATCGTTGCGGCGGTGTGCGGCCTAATGTTCTATCCCGCTATGCTGATATTTCACCAACAAACAGGATTATTAGTGATCCAATTGCTGAATGCCGTCTTTATTGGGATTGTGGCGGGATTGGTGATGCTGTGGTTCCAAGATTTAATGCCAGGGAAAGCTGGCGCCGCGACGACCTTATTTACTAATTCTGTTTCGACGGGGATGATCTTCGCCGGACTCTGCCAAGGGCTATTAAGTGATCTGCTGGGTCATCAGGCGATTTATGTTCTAGCTACCGTACTTATGATTATCTCGCTACTGCTGCTAATGCGTGTTAAAGAGCAGGCATAACGACAGGGGGCCAATTGGCCCCCTCGCTTTACGGATTATTCTGCTGAGCAGTCTGGCTTGGCATTAATGCCCGAATATCTGTGCCGGTTGGAGTTTGATGGACGCGTAATCCAAAGGCAGGCAGTGCCGCATAGATATAGTCGAAAATATCACTTTGGATGGCTTCATACTCTGCCCAGACAACCGTATTGGTAAAAGCATATATTTCAATTGGTTGACCATTCTCTGTCGGGGCTAACTGCCGCACCATCAGTGTCATATCTTGTCGAATTTGCGGGTGAGTCTTTAACCAGTTTTCTAGCCAAATTCGAAATGTGCCGATATTGGTCAGCGCACGATGGTTAAGTAATGACGTATTTTGGTTGTCGCGCTGTGTGTTCCATTGGGTAATCTCCTGCTGTTTATTTACTAGGTAAGGGCTGAGCAGGTGGGCTTGTCCAAGCTGATTGATTTCGGCTTCTGACAAGAAGTGAATACTAGTGGTATCGATATTCACACTACGCTTAATACGTCTGCCCCCCGATTCTGACATCCCGCGCCAGTTTTTAAAGGAGTCAGAAATCAAGGCATAAGCAGGAATGGTGACAATTGTTTTGTCCCAGTTATGCACTTTGACCGTGGTTAAATTGATATCGATGACTGCACCATCAGCACCGTATTTAGGCATATCTAGCCAATCGCCAATTTTTAGCATGTCGTTGGCGGAAAGTTGGATGCCGGCGACCAGACCAAGAATGGGATCGCGAAACACCAGCATCAGTACGGCGGTCATTGCGCCTAAACCGGTCAGCAAGGTACCGGGGGATTTGCCTAACAATAACGAAATCATCAAGATGACGATTAAAATCGCCATGATTAACTTAATACTTTGGAAAATGCCACGCAGCGGGATCTGTCTGGCGAATTCACTTTTAGCCGTCATCGCTTGGATAACATCGAGCAGCGAGAAGGCGATTAGTAAGCTAAAGAGCATCACCCAGAGTTGACAGAGAGTGGTCAGTCCAACGAACAGCATACTCTGTGGATCGAATAGGATATGCAGTAATGTCTGAAAGAGCACGCCCTGTAATAGCCAGGTCGCACGATTAAATAAGCGATGTTTAAATAATGATTTTGGCCAAAGGTGTTGGCTTTTTTCTGACTGTTTTTTCAGTATCGGTAACAGCAGTTTATGAAGTGAGAGGTGAATAATCAGTGAGATGAAAATCATCGCGGTAAGCATGAGTAGCGTCGCGATAATATCGGTATAATGAGTAAGACCTAAGGTCTGAAGCCAATGTTGTAGTGGGAGTTGCATTATTTTCGTAAGTCCTTTTTACATATCATATTTTTCTTCAATTCAAATTTCATAGTGTAGTTAACCTATATCAATCTGTTTATACCAAACTTGATATGTTCAATTCATGAGAAGAAGCATCTAAAAACAAACTAAAGAATAGGTTGTTTATGAAACATCCTACACAACGTTCATCATTGCATTTTTTCTAGTATTTTTCACAATGCTAAACATGAAAATTTGCCGTGAATTTTGGGTAATGGCGCTTTCCTCGCCCCTTCCTTAGCCTTAGTGTCTGATGACCCTGAATCAGCCTCATATTCTGATTATCGTTAAGGGGCATCCCCTGCTAGCAGTGAAACGAAAGCATTCAGAGTAGTAAAAATTAGGCGACAAAGTATCCTTCTGCGTTGATTGAAGGCCATGTACGTTACTACGCGTGAAAGTATCGTGAGAGTTTTCGACAAGCCAGAACGGCTTTGTGAGGAGCAAACAAAATCGCTGATACGTAGCCAATCATTAGGCCGTTACGGTTCATCATTCAACTTGCCTGTCCGACTGGTTTAAACCGATCTTACTCAGTATCGATTCTTAGTTTCACTCCTTCCTGAGTACCAATGCATTGGACTATTCTATACTCCTTTCCCTATGCGTTTAATATGTACTCTTCAAGAAATTAGCTTCAGCAATGTATTCATTAGCCAGACATTCGTATTTACTTGCTGTTTCCGCATCTGTATTGAGTGATTCAAGGATGGCAAGCCTACATTTTATTTTAGTAGCCTGACTCCACAGCTCGTGCAACTTTAGAATATTTATTTTTTCTGATGGTAGGTTAGCTATTGATTCTTTTATGGTTGATTTTAGAATTTCCTTAGACTCAATCTCTTTATTTATATATTTGTTGTTTATCTCATTGAGTTGACTCATTTCTGGCTCTGTGAAAGCCGCATCAACGTTAAATGAAAAAATCATAATTAAAAACGAAATTTTAATTTTTTTTATAGTACTCAACTCTCCGATTGAATCTATCATTAGGTACTTTTATCCAAAAGCTTCTATTAGAGATGGCTTTTCCGAAACTCTCTATATCTCCATCGTAAGCCATTTTTTGTATAATTCCTCTGACTTGTGGCCTGTAGTCTCCTCGGTATCTAAGGTCGATAATTACCTCTTTTATTTTCTCTACCCGATTTTTTAACATGATGAGTACGCTAATTTTATTTCTCTCGCCGAGGTCAAACCCTCTACCCATTGTGACGCCTGAATTCTCTTTCTGGCAAGATAGAGTTCCCAGGTCAGTGTATTTTTTGGAATGTTCTCTACTTGATTTAATATTATTCCCTCTACCCGAAATGTCAGTCTTCCAATTTTTGGCTCTAGCATTTTTTGTCAACCTTAATCTATCCAGAGTCAACTATATTACGAAGGTTTCTGACATGTCCTTGACGTTAAAGCGGGATAGGTGAAAGATTTTTAAAAAAACAGCCTTATTGAGAGATTTTTTAGGTTTAATAGTCTGCCATATAAAAAGTCCTAAGGCGTGTAAGATCGGTTAATATAGCGATGGATTATAATAGGGCGATCACTGAATTCCTTACTGTTAGGAGTAATAATCTGTTTTAGCGTTGACTCACTTAGTCGTGTGTTCACCATTATTGGGTAAGATCATCTACTATGAGATATTCGTCTAGACTTGGGGAATGGTTAAATCAAAATAATATTTTTGGCTATATACCTAAAAGGGAGGGAATCTATCCAAGTTTAACTGCACTTAAAAATATTATTTCTCATCGCTAAGTGCTACGTCTGTATAGTTATAGCTTTACCGACTATTTCATTATACCTAAGTCCTTAGCAATCACTTTGTCATTCAACGTTACTACATAATCCCACAGACCGTTTCCTGTTAAGCTAGGGTAAAAGGCATAATTATATTTACCATTTTTAAATTGATACCCTTGAAAATCACAGATATCTGGGCAGTTAGTATTTATCGTCTCGCCGGCGAGACTGATCGTGGAATTATCAATGATATTTGTAGAGTTCAGGTGAACCTTATTACATGTGAGGTTACCCTCATGACAATTGTATTCAATCGTTGCTTTGATTTTTTTTCCTTCAAAGTAAGAAAACGATTTGGCGTAGGTAAAACTCGACATCAACGCGAAGAGAAAGAATAGAAATAATTTATATATTTTCTTCATCTTGTATAATCGGCCTTATGATAAATTTTTAATTCGGTCTCTCTGCGCTTTATTAATCCTAAACTAATACTACCTTGACTTTTATTCCACGCCTTCCAAGCTAAATCAAGATTCTCTGAGCTTTCCCCATTGATGATCTTGACAACGGTTGAGCCACCGAACCCTCTTGAGTTATTCCCTATGCCGATGTTATAGCATAAAATTGTTAACGCATCGAATTGGCTTTGAGTGAGGTTAACTTTCACATATTTTTTAACTGCATTTTCATGCATTACTAAAACTTTGCTAAACAATAATTCTGCCTGACTGATACTAATTCCATTTTTATACTCTTCAAACTCTGATGTATTTCTTATTAAATAACCATAACCTATTGTCGCCCCTTTAATGTAGTGGCTGATTTCTTTTCCGGTTTGGTCATCATAAATTTTTAATCTAAGACTTTCATGATTTTTTAATAGATTAATACCGGATTGGCTCAGGCTTAACATCGTCACATCAAATTTTCTACTTATGCCTACAGAATGAAAATTTAAATTATTGAGTGTAGTCATTTTGTTGCTATTCAAAAATTTCAACATTTTCCCATTGATGTCAACGTAGGAATTGGGATAAATCATTAGCCTCTTTTGAAATTCTCTAATAGCATTTATTGTTTTATTCCCACATAGACCATCAACTTTTAATGAAAACCCCTGTTTGACTAATAACTTTTGAATGATTATCACATCACTGCGATGATTCGTCGCATTAAGTCCCACGGGGTATTTTATGGGCCTATAAAATCAATCCTTTTTTATATATGGTAGTATGTGAAATTAGTGTAATCCATAGCCCTCGATCACCCATTTAGCCTCGAGTGAATTACTATAATTTTATCGAATCCTCTAAAAAAATATTCAGGATTTTTTATATTTCTTCAGATCTGGAAAATAATATAATCATTTATACGGGGTTCTATTTTTGATCTATATCAATATTGGTAATCTCATCGCCGATTGGGTTGTATTTTCAGAATTTTATGGTCGAATTTTTATCAGAGAAAATAATAAGGTAAGATTTTTCTAATCGGTTATCGTTAATTTTAATTCATTTTTTTATATTTAATTCTAGGTCTGTACCAATTGATGCTAGATGCTATTCTGACTCGGAGATTTTAGAGTATTATTTTGTGGGTAAAAGTAGAGGCTAGAAAGGGAAAAGTAAGCAAAAGGGCTGCAAAAAGATAGTTTACGACGCGATAATTCCTTATAGAAGTGAGTGCCCCCTAACGTCTTAGGGGGCAAGGCGATTATAATTTCGCCGCGTTTTGAGATAGGTATTTTGCAACACCTTCTGGTGATGCGCCCATGCCTTCTTTTCCTTTTTCCCACTGTGCAGGGCAGACTTCACCGTGCTCTTCGTGGAATTGCAGCGCGTCAACCATACGCAGCATTTCATCAACGTTACGGCCAAGTGGCAGATCGTTCACGACTTGATGACGAACTACGCCGTCTTTGTCGATTAAGAATGAACCACGTAGGGCAACACCAGCTTCTGGATGTTCGATACCGTAAGCTTGTTGGATCTCACGTTTGATATCGGCAACCATTGCGTATTGCACTTT
>Ga0157363_1000771_pt1 | contig 25256 bp, 21 predicted proteins | sample AttsexASBM1_FD_111477 | JGI IMG/M metagenome (GOLD analysis project Ga0157363, IMG submission 111477) | Fungus gardens microbial communities from leaf cutter ant in Ribeirão Preto, State of São Paulo, Brazil - Atta sexdens ASBM1 | ecosystem: Host-associated > Fungi > Mycelium > Unclassified ... | reverse complement strand
TTTTATTTTATATATAATTATTTTTCATATATACTTGTTTTTATATATATTTTTATATATATATGTATGTGTAGTGTTTTGTTTTTGTGTGTGTGTGTGTGTGTGTGTGTGTGTGTGTGTGTGTGTGTGTGTGTGTGTGTATGTGTTTTATTTATATATATATATATATATATATATATATATATATATATATATATATATGTGATACAATGAATTTGTTAATCGCTTGAAGAGATAATCTCAAAGCAGGAAGACATACAGACTCTGCAATTTTGCGAAATAAATATTTTTCAATTTTATAAAAGCAAATATATAATTTACAAACAGTAAAAATATTCAATTTTATAAAAGCGAACATAAGTGACAAATAGTAAAAATGTATACATTGCAATATTTTTCAGGCAATGGTTACCAGGTGAGAAATTAGAAAAACTTGGTGTATCACACGAAGTGGACGAAGCAAAATTAATCGAATCACGTAAACCTACGGACAGAAAAGCCGTAAAGAAAGCTTATCAAGAAGCTTTACATTATCGCAAACAAACACATAACGCGGTAGTAGACAGTACGTCCACTGGATAAATATTGTAAATACAATAGAGAATAAAATATGTAAGTATAATCTGAACATTTTTTAAATTATATAATAAGGCATTATGTAAAATATAAATGTATAATTAAATAGATATTTATAATATATAAAATATAATTTAAAAAGATTTGAATATATTTTGAACCCCAATGATTAAATATTATATTGATTTCATTAATACTAATACATAATAACTAAAGATTACAATGTTTTATTAATATTTTATTAATATTTTTACTTTATAATTAGCTACATATATCAATTACACAATTGCATCGTTATCTTCTAAAAAATAAAATTCACATAATTAAATATTTTATGAAAAAAATCTTTTTTATATTTTTAATTGTAAGCTATAATAATACAATTGTGTAATTGACAGTTTTTCGAGTTTAGCTAAGCTATATGTTTTATAATCTTTTTTCGATATAAAATATAATATATTTCCAAAATATATTACAAATCTAATTGATTTGATAGTTTTGATATTCAGCATAATAGTAATAACAATATTTCTGAAAATATTATAAATATATATAAATATTTTTATCAATTAGTTATTGTATAAAATTTCATTATTGTATAAAATCGTAAATTATAGTATCAATTCACGAAAACAAAATTTGAAAATAGATAGGTTTTATATATTAATATTGTACAAAATGTAATTGTAAATTATATTGAGAACGATGTGCAAATACTTTGAAGTATTTGGTCAATGACTTAGTAAAATTCTTCTGATTGATAAATCATGTTTTGAAGCATTTATAGTGAGACTTTGATCGTCAATTAAAAGATTTTAGACTAACACAAATTTTTTATAAAATGTACATAAATTTTACAAATCTTATTAAAACACAAGAAACTAGAAAGTGATACTAGAAACTATAATTTTCTCTTTATGGAAAATTTTATGGAAGTTCATGTATATGAACTTCAATTTATGTATATAAAAAATCATATGGAATAAATAATCGTTTGCATAGAAAAATATAAATTTTATTAACCTTAGAAAAATTTGTTTAACTCATTGAAAAAATTTTAAATTTATGCTGAGTCTGAAGCACAAAATATTGAATTTTATTTTTAAAAATGTGAAAATTGATCACATTTATAGCAATAGATGCTGCAAGAACATTTAAATTTGAATTAATTTATTAAAATTTATAAATTAATAAACTTAATTTTAATTTATAACTTTGTAAAGGCTTTACAAGTACAATAATTTTGTTTTTAATCTTGTTTATCACTCCCCTTTGAAACGTATTCAGCAAGTTCTTTAGCATACATGTCGAGCCGTTGTGTCATCTAAAAGATACACAAAATAAACAAAATAAATAAAGTAGAATTTGAATAGTTGAAGGTATAAAAAAGAATTTTTAGAATATATATTTTGATAAAATACATTCCTTATCACAATCATATTTTAATAACAATTCATTTAAATCTTTATGCGTTTCTTTTCAAATAATTCGTTTTTTCGAGTAAATTTAAAGTACATATTTTTATTAATTCCGTGAATTAATTCCGTTCACTACATATCTACCTAGTATTATTATTTATATACTTAATATTTTCTTGAATTACAAGTATTAATGTATTTGCCAAACTTATTGCCATGATGATTTTATATATTATTCTATACATATAATGAATAATAAGAGAATATGAAACACTCACCCTATATCCCCAAATATCTTTCACATGTCGACACATATTAAGATCCAATTCTCCAACGAGAAGTCCATCTTTGTGCCGATTTAAACTTGGAGTTCGCGAGCCATCAGGGGCAGTAATATAGCTAGAACCATAAAAGAAGCCAAAGTCGTTGTGCGCTGGTTTTCCATCACCAGAAGTAAATTCATTTGCAAAATGCTCAGTTCCTACGCGATTGATAGCACAAGTGTAATAACTATTTGCTATCGCAGCGCATCTTGCTTCGATTGGCCATAAATGTTCTGATAATCCTTGAATAGTTGCAGATGGATTAAAAACAATCTGAAAAATATAAGGAGATTATATGGTTGAGAAATTCGGATAAGATTATGTATCAATTAGATTATGAAATTAGGAAAGTTGTGAAATGATAAATTTTTCCTCTAAAAAAAATCAATTTCAAATTTTATAAGAAATAATGTTGCACGCCAAATTTATTTATTATCTTATTTAGAAATGCTTAATAATCTATGTAATCTCTCACCTCCGCTCCATTCAAGCCAAACATCAACCAATTCAATGGATGATGACGTCCGTAACATATATTAATCGCGATGCGTGCAAAGGGAGTGTCAAACACTGGATGCCCTGTGTTGCCTTCCATGTAATAAGTCGATTCGTTAAAATCCCCGATACGAGGAATATGATTCTTTCGATGTTTTCCAAGGACTGTACCATTCGTATTGATCACTACGCAGGTGTTCCAGATAGTATCACCGTCAGCAGAATCTCTCTCCAAAATCGGTGATACTATTACCATGTTGTATTTTTTAGCCAGTTCAGACAAAAATACAGTCGTAGATCCCGTTTCAGCTTCCTCGGCAAATTCACACCATGGATACTTTTCCCTCGTGCAAAAAGCGAACGGCATAGCTGCAATAATCATATATCTATTATATAAATTTATATATTGCGTATATAATAAAATTATAATGTTATATAATATAATTTCATAACTATATATATTATATATATTATATTATATATTAACTAATGGGTTTTTCACATACGCCATGCTTCTTGAAGACATAGAATGTTAACATTGTATTGAGCTGCTTGTACAATATATGATTTAATTTTATTATGTATTGCATCTCGCTGATTTTGAATAGGATCCGTTGTTGGTGCTACTATGCTATGTTGAATCAGTCCAACGCGAACTAGACGTGGAGCACGAAGCTCTTCATGGACTCGACTAAGCATCTGCCATCCTTTTACTTCAAAATTTTTATCTTCATATTCTATACCCAATGGACTAAAAATAATACATAAGGGTGTATTGCTTTAACTTTTTAACATCAAATAAAACTTACGTTGTGCATAAATTAAATTAAATTAAATTAAATTAAATTTTGTTTTACAAAATTATATTCTATCAAAAACTTATATTATAAATTTCTTGTATTCTCTGATCAAGTATATATACGTTCAATATATTATAAATATGCATTAAACAAACAAATTGCTATAACTATATATATATTTTTTAATATATATTTTATAATATTTTTTATCGTGATCAAATAATTATAAGATAATATTTGCAAAATAAAAACATACACATCTTTATTCGCAAAGTTTAATTTTTTTTTCAGTTCAATTTTTAATCAGTATAATTAAATAAATGTTCTTATAGTTTAAGCGTGATAGGAACTTTGGCTGAATGTTCTTATATATAAAATTATATATAAAATCTTATATATAAAATGATATATACATAAATAGAAAAAGATAGAAGAAGATGATTCTTATATTTTGGAATATAAAATCTTACGTAGATGGATGCCCATATAAAATACGTTTTATTTCAGCCAATTTGTTCTGTGGTATATATTGCTCTAAAATTTGTTCCACAGTTTCAGTCATGATTGCTACTTTGCTGGTTTGCTTTTTGACTGAATAATCTTGAAGCTTGAGGTTTTATAAATGATGCAATATCTGCACTTCTCCCCACTATACCAAAGCAGTAAAAACAAGATTAGACAACATGGGAGACAAACATCTGAAGGATATTACAGACATCTGTGAAATTTTGAAAGATCTTTATGTTACATTATAATTACAATATTATTACATATTATGATATTGTATATGTTATAACATCTGTTGAAAACAAACTAACAGTAACAATATTATATAATTTCCTATTCAAAAATGTTACATTACGTTTATATTGTTGACTGAAAAATTATTAATATTATGAAGTCAAATTACTATTAATTTTTGTTTAACAAAATGTATCATATTGATAACAAAGCAAATTCATTTTATTCAAGCTTATTTTATTTATTAAAATAATATAAATGTATGTACATACATTGGGAAAGAATTATATATACAAATATATAAGATATTTTCCATTTGATGATACAAATCCACAGAAATATTTTTTTATTTTTGTTAGAATGGAATTGTCAAAAAAGATAAAACGACATTTATGTAATGTGTCGACTTAATTGTATCAGTAAATAGGAAGCATGTATAAAAAAAACATATGAAAAGATATAATATGGTTATGTCTCCGTACTATTTCATAAGTACATAAGCATTTCATTGCTTATATATGTAGAATGAGAAATACATGTTTTATATATATATTATAAAATAAGAATTATATAAATGTAATGACCTTGTTATCTCGCAGAGTGATTAATTTTTATTGTACATATGTTTATTATGAAAACTCTCCATTTTGTGATACAAGTCAACACAAACATCATTTTATCTTTCTTGACATTTCATAAATAACAAAGATAAAATGATACTAATTATATCAGCTTGTATCAACAAATGTTTACAATTTGTTACAATATAGTTACAATTTTTAATAGTAGAATTGGGTATTAATTGAAGAATACTTATCGCAATAATATCGAAAAATACATACAGAATTTTGATAACAGAGTGTAATGCAGGCTATCTTATCTGTACAATTCAATGTGTGAGAATATGTGAATGATACATGAACACATGATGGAAGTATTTTTTTACTTTCATCATGATACTTTATTTGAGAAAATGAATCCGTCAAGTATGTAAATCAATAGTTTTGAATTGTAATTAATTTATTTATGACCAAAAGAATGTATGTTTAATTTATAGGTTTGTTTTCTGTGACTGAACTAGCGTACACTTTTGGAAAGTGAGATAGGTATATGTTTGATATTTGTTGAAAGTGAGAAAGAAAATGCTAGTACAGTCTAGTGGAACAGAAAAAACAGACCATAGTGTTTTTTAGTTTAATACGGATTTATTTGTTATAGAAGTTTAAGGGGAATATTTCATTTGTGCGTTTTGTCGTATGACAAATTTTTCAAGCTTGTTGATTGGCTGTAAGATAGAGATCCGAGGACCTCTGCATATATTTGTTGTACGACAAAATTTGTCGCACGAATGAAATAGCACCCTAATGCATAAAAGTGCACAAAGGATACATGTAAATACAATTCAGAACTGTTCAGGAACATGAAAGTACACATCAAATGTAAGGTTAACAGCACCTAATGTGTATTTTAAATAGTGTACTATGTGCACTTCGGTCATTTTAACGCATCAGTTCTGAAATCAATTGCGATACTTTATAGATCTAATGACTTTAGGTAAAGGCGTGTTCAGATTCTCATCTAGGTGCTCCGCAGGTGTCATATCATCCTTGTCTAATGTATGATAAACAACAAGTTGGAGTGATACCTTGGTGAAATCTGGACTCAGCACAACATGAAAAAGGCCGGCATAACCTTTCTCAAGTTTCTCTTTGTCATAATTTATAGAAATACTGAGGCTGTCGAGGTGTGATTATATTTGTTGTAAGCAGCTAATACCTGCATGCATTCGTGAACAACAAAATTTATGAACAAAGCATTTGTGAACTTTTTAACGAGTGATAAAATAATAAAAATCCTTATTAAATGTAAACTGAGGAAAGAAAAACTGAAATAGGATTGAATATTGTAAGATTAAAGGTTCTAATCTAAGTATATCTAATCTTATTTACAATACAATGATTTATCAACAATTATTAAAATAATGTGTAACATTTTTGCATTTTGTCCTTTCCAAAGCTTTAAGGTGCAAGATATAATTACATAACGTATATACGTATTAGTTGTATTGAAAGTTGGGCAGAAAGTTTCTAACAATGGCTGCAACAAGGGAAAAGCGTGCAAACGCTGGCAATAAAATGGCAAGGTTGCTAAACGAAGAAGAGGAAGATGATTTTTACAAAACTACATATGGTGGCTTTGACGAAGTGGAACAGGATCACGATTATTTGTTTGTGATTTTTATAATTTATTAATTTTATTACATTTATTCTTATTACATTGATATAACAAAAACTCATAATAAAGTATATGAACGGTTGAATTTTAGGGAAGAAGATGAAGCTGAGGATGAAGTGGATTCGGACTTTAGCATTGATGAAAATGATGAACCAGTTTCTGATACTGAACAAGAAGGACCGAAAAAGAAACGCAGATTAGTAACAAAAGCATATAAGGAGCCTAAACCTGCCATGTTGCATACATATTCAGCGCCCAAGGAGAAAAAAATAAAACAACCAAAACAAGAAAAGATTTATGTAGATAGTATAGGTAACATAAATATTTAGCATATGAATATATTAATATATTAATATTAATATATTAAATGTTTTACATAGCATATTAATATATTAAATGTTTTATATAGTATATTAATATATTAAATGTTTTCTTTTCAATATATCTACTTTATCATGTTATGTAGAAAGGAAATCAATTCGCCGCTCTACTGCTGCAAAGTCAGCAGCTACACAGAAACGTTTGCGTGAGAGAAACGAAGATCAGAGACGAAAAGTGAAAGTTGTAAAACATGATATATGGAAACCTACTCAGGAGGAATTATTGGAAGAAGCATTACAAACAGAGGAGCTTAATTTGAAATCCTTAGGTAGTGTAAAACAAAATATATTCAACAATATTCTTTATTTGGATACTTTCTCTTGAAGAAAATATAAATAAAATAAAAAATAAGATTAAATAAGAATGTATCTTTAAGAAAGAGCTATACTTGTTCTATACTTGCAGAAAAATATCAGAAACTGGAAAATGAAAAAAAAACTACAAGGACTGTGAGAAAAACTCATGTTGGACCAATGATTAGATATCAGTCATTGTCTATGCCAGTCATGGTGTTATCTCAAATAAATGAAGAAGAAAAAATTAATGTTGAATGTGACGATGAGAAAAAAGGGAATTCTAATAATACAGGTTTTGATAGTTCTCAAAAAGAGAAGAGGTATACTTCATTTATTTAATTTTTTCTGATAAAATATGGAAAAGTATAAATAAGAGATAAGTCCGAAATAAATTTTCAAAATAAACTGAATTTAATTATAATTCCATTTAATAAATTTCAGTGAAATAGAATCAAAAATAGATGGAAAAGATAACAAAGAGAAATCTATAGATATTGCTCCCTCTGCTTCTAGTAAAAAGATATATGGCGAAGAAACTGGGACATTTTATGAACGAACGTTTATTACTTTTGAAAATGAACAATCATATTCAGATATATTTAAGAAATCGACACAACAAAGGCCACCACTGAAACCTTTGTGTGCAATCACGCGGTAAAAAATTTAAAAGTTTTTTACATTTACAATTGCGTATTTCTACATTTTATGACAAAATTAATATTAATCTTTAAATGCCTTTTCTGCATACTTTAGAATCCGAAATAATATTTTGACTTCCGGCCGAAATCGAAAACAAATATTCAGTTGTCATTCAATTTCGACTGAAATCAAAACCGAATATTTTTGGATTAATTTTATAGAGACCGTATGATTTTTTCAGAAATTATGACAAATTCATATTCTTTAAAAAACAAGATTTTATTAAAATATCCAACTATAATAATATTACATTTTCAATTTTTAAAGAAATCACAGTTATTATTATCAAGATTATATCAAATTTGTACTCAAATTGTCTTAATCAATGAGTTAATAATTAAAAAACGAACATTTGTTTTTTAAACGCTCATCAGCGCGTTGTCAACCTGAACTGACCAAAACCGAAACCGAAATTTCGGACTCTATACTCTGCTTTTTTCCAATGCTTTTTCATTATAATCTTTTTTATCAATATATATATATATATATATATATATATTTGATATCATTATATTTCTTAATTCTAGTTTGTTTTATTTGACTTAAAAACCAGTTTAAAAAATTAAACATTTTTTGGATTGATAGATTGGCTGCTAAGTATTTAGATCCCATGACACAATTACCGTATAAAAATGTACAGACCTTTCGATTGCTTCGAGAAGCATATTATCAGCAGTTAGAAGGTCGAACTGATCTTAACGATGCCTCTCAAAGTCCAGAATTATCACGATGGCTTGAATGGCGACAGAAAAATCATAGTAATTCTCAGAGGAACACTATTCGTCTGGAGTCAGCATCTTTACCCGTGTCTTCATAATCTTTTGTTTTATAAGTAATGTAAGTAATTTAAGATTAAAAATGTAAATTTTTTAATAATAATAGTTTTTGTTATTTCTGCCAAATTAAGCTTTAAACGTATAATAAGCTTTATTATGTAATAAAGTCCACTAACATTATCTTTATAAAATATCTAATTTATTTTCATGCATCTTTTTAATGCTGATTGTATATATAATATATAAATTATAACACTATAAATTTATAATAAGTTACAAATTAAAAAATATAAGATTGAATATTTTGTATGCATGTATGTATGTGTATGTATATATATATATATTTTTTTTTTTTCATGTTATAATTTTATGATTTGAGGACATTTTTTTGTATGAAATAATTTCAATAATTATACAATATTTATATATTGCATAAAATAAATATATATATATAACATATTTGTTTCTCAATTTTTTTTATATTTTTATATTTTTTTTATATGGTAACAAATTATAAGGAGTAATAAAATTACTTCACAACGTAAAAATGGGAGTCATATTGTCTATATCAAGCATTTATGGATATATTCAATGTAATCATTTATCTTAAAAGCAAGTTTGGTATTTTATTAATAAAATAACGAAATACAAGGCATTATTAATAATCTATTGTTATAGAATAGATATAATATCTTTTGTATTTAACTGAGGATGAAACAATCTTATATCTTAAATCATATTTTTCTGCTGTATGTATATATATATAAAATTTATTCTACTTAGTTTAAAGGAAATTATAATTTGCCTTTTCTAAGTTTTGTAGCTTGTGGCCTACGGATACAGAACTCAAAAATATCTGTAGAAAACTATGGTCACTTTGACATCGCTTATACATATTACAGTTCTGAGTTTCGTGTTTGTGTATGTATGTGTATATGTTCATAACAAAGTAATAAGCCCGCTATATCAAATGGTAATTATATTTGTGATGATTATCTTACCATTTTTAAGATTGCTTCGAGAAGCAACGAAATTTCTCATTTCTTATATATATATATATATATATATATATATATATATATATATCGCGATAATATAAATTATACACGCTATCAATCAATTAAACGCACGCACAATGCACTATAATTATCTTGCATTATTTTGTTTTTTTAAATTATTTTCCTAAAGATTATTGTAAGTGATAAATTTCAAACCGTTGATTTTTCATGTAATCCATCGAGAAATAGACTTCGATTTATCAATACCTTACTCACTCTCTATTTTATTTAGGATACAATAAAAGCTCATGAGATATTAACGTATTATATATTACAGCCACACAGAAAGCAATATTTTTTAGGGTTTTGAAAAACGCCTATTCTATACAATTTTCTTTATAATTTTCCTTATATAATTTTATCCGGTAAGAAGTTGGAAAGATGTAAAAATAAAGTAATCCCAAAGCATGTAGTGCCCAAGCTTGTACAGACTAGTACTATTATTTACGAAGAGCCGAGAGTGAGCAATAAGAAAGGACTATCTCAAGCTGTTTTTACCGCCTTTTCCATCATACGCTTTGTAAGCCCATTATCATATTATGTTTTCTTCTATATGCAGTGCATGATAGTATTTATTCATGATACTTCATTGCATACGATCATAAACTGTTCACATACTCACGCGTTAAGAAGTCATTTATATATATATATATATATGTATATATATGTATGTATATATATATATATGTATATATATATGTGTGTATTACAAAGAAGCAATAATATAACATTTATTTATATTGTAACATAATTTATATCGTGACAGATAGAGAGACAAACAGAGAGAGTAAAGATGATCTTTTTTCGCGGACAGAATGGTGCGCATATATTCGCGCTCTCTTACAGCATCATACAATCTTTTATTGTTTATCCTTACTTGATTATTTCCACGAACATATAATACATATTCGTATATGGATTGATGGATACCCTCTCTCGCACAGATAAGGATAAAATTAACATACGAGATTACATGCTTTCGCACATAGTCTTAACTCTCGTTCTGTTATGCACCTGTTATATCTACCGCCAACTAGTACTCCCATTTTTTTCTCCTCCGTGTGACTGCTTCTATAAAACAAAATTACATAATTCTTTATAATATTTAAACTATAAGCAATAATTTGAAGGTACTTAATTAATAAAATTATTGTTCTATGATTGATTATATATTTATTTCTATATATTAAATTTCTAAATAAAAAAATAAATAGAATCGTGAAATAAACTTTAAAATATATTTAATGATTTCAGAAATATATTCTGATATATATATATATATATATATAAATATAAAATACTCTTTTATTATTGACTCGAATTATTAACATACCTTTTTCATATATTTTTATGTATCTTCTCAGACATATTTTAAATATATTTAAATGTACAAGTATTAACATACGTCTTTATTGAATTATGAGATTAAGTAACTCAATATAATTAAATTAATATGTATGTGTATTATGAAATTATCAATTTTGAAAAAAAATTTACTTGAAAAAGCTTAAAAATATTTGGATAATAAATAACTATACAATGTACTTAATAGTTCACATAACTTCAGAATCTAATTCCTGAAGAAATTTTCTCAATAGAAAAAAAATACATAAGCATGGATCAATGATTCTAAAGGATTATGGATATATGGTTGCTTAAACCTTAAAGGAAAATAAAAGAATTTTATAAACAATGAATAAAATAATAAAGTTTTTTGTTGCGTTCTCTCTTTATATTTATATGCAAAAATATGTTTATTATTACTATTACTATTATGTGAAAAAAAGTTTAAATAAATAAATAGATATTGTGAAATCATAGATACGTTTCTTAGAATCTACGAATATTACATAATTCTGTAATCACTTGGAATCACATCCACGCTTACGTCACTTTCTTTATGATGACGTCAAAAATCACCTAGATTATACTGAATCATCCTATCAATGCTCAATATCTATTTTCATTTCGAATTATTGAAATATTTTATAATTACTATATATAATAATTAAGAAAGACTGAAGTGATTTCTCTCATATTAAAAATTTAAAACACGAAATTTTTTAAATATTACCTATATATATATATATATATATATATATATATAAAATTATATATTAAATCAAATATAGCACTAATAATATTAGTGGAAAAATTATTTTGTACAAAAAATTAGTATTTAACAAATGTATTAAAGATATTCCATCTAGATATTTTGAAGTATTTAATAATTTAAAAGTAAGCTGTTATAGAAAAATTTGCAACATATTTATTGTTGAACACAAACTGATTTTTATATTTTATAAACTATTTGTGATCTAATGATATAGAATAATGATATTCGAAAGTCATTGGGTCCTTTTAATAACAAATTCTTTAACCAATTCAAAGCCAATATTTCCTTTATTTTCTTTTCTTTCATTAAAAGTCCTTATTATCTTTATTATCGATATTCCAATTTTCAATGTTTTATATGTAAGTCTCACATTGAAATTCTTAAAATTATTTGAAGAATATAGTTTTATTATTCATTTGTTCTTGAAATTTGATTCACAAATATTTTTTATTTTCGAACATTAGTAATTCAAAAAAAACATTGATTTGACATATCCATTGAGAAAATATCAATTTTGAATTAATCAATATATTAAAAAGACATCTAGTTATTTTGAAATAGATCTTATGTAGATTCTAAATCTACAATACAATCCGTTGAAGAAAAAAACTTAAATATTTTAATTATTTTAGAAAATTATGTGTAAGAGACTCTGTAATTATATGTACATGACAGAAATAAACAATTTCAATACGGTCAACAGTAGAATATAAATTATTGGAATGAAAGAAACATGATAGAAGTGTCTTTAGTAATATTTAATTTTGATATATGTTAAAATTAACTCAATTTACAATCAAGTTAACATTAATAATATAATAAACTAACCATATAGTTTCCTTATATTAATCTATCCTATTATACAAATGATCATTCCAGAAACTTTTTACTGCATCATAAACGAAATCTTTTCCGTTAGAAATTAAATATTATCCCCAACTGTACTTCCATGATATTCATACTGTATATATGTGTACACACATTTTAAGCAACAAGGTGAGTCACTGGCAGCACTGCTTACGCACTCCCTCAGCATTCATCGTTGGTTTGACTTCAATTTGTTCTACATTTTGTGGCCGGATTGTATCACCTTCAGGTGGGTCTCGTATCTGTTTTTGCGATACGATTCTGTATATTTCTGTAAAAACAAAAAATTTTTATTAAATGAAACAATAAAATATGCATGTTTATCATACAATAAATATTAACTCTGATACAGGCAAGTATTTATCTTAATAAAGTGTAATACATATTTAGATATTGAAAAAATATTTAAAAATTATATTACAATAGCATTTTAATGCAAATATTACGAAAAACATACAATTTTAATTTTATTGTAATATTTTCAATTTCCACTATCGCAAAATGAAAAAATTCTATATTTTACCAAAAATTATAGCACATATATATATATTATTGACAACTATACAAGCATATCATTAATAATTAATTTCATGGAAGATACCAAAATATATTAGCTATTACGATTTTAACGTGATTTCCAATGTTTAATAATAAATTTACTGAATAAAAAATTCAGTATATGCTTATTTTAAAACAACATTGGATAAGATATAGTTCTAGAGAAGATTATTAGTAGAAAGACTACATGCTTTCTATTTAGTAAATACAAATCTCGACATAAATGATATTCTATCTTCGTTATTCACTAAATGCCAAGAAAGATAATGATTATGTCAACTTGTGTCTCTAAATGGAAAGCATACAGTCAGACTTTGATTTTATGTATACATCTGAATTAAAAAAAAATTGATTAAAAAGTTAATTTTTGAGTGGAAAAAGTATGAGATTGTAATCCGTTTTTGAAAACAATAAATTCTATATACAAAATTATAATTAAGAGAGTTACCTGTTAATATGTTTTGAAACGCTGTTTCAACGTTAGTAGAATCTAAAGCGGATGTTTCAATGAAAGATAAGCCATTTCTCTCAGCAAACGCTTTAGCTTCGTCAGTTGGAACAGCACGCAGATGCCTTAAGTCTGACTTATTTCCCACTAACATGATCACAATATTCTGGTCAGCATGGTCCCGTAATTCTCGTAACCATCTTTCTACATTTTCATACGTCAGGTGTTTTGCAATATCATACACGAGTAGTGCACCAACTGCTCCGCGGTAATATCTAATAATTGGAGAAAGATTATTGATGTATGTATATGTCGTATATCAAATTAAATGAATATCAATTTTAGGTGAAATAAAGTTTCTATACTTTTGTTTGTCTACATTTTTAAAAATATATAATTTTTAAAAAATAGAAGTTTAATCATATAATTACTTTAAAAATAAAATAATTTTGACAAGTCTCATTAATACATAATCAATTTTCCTATTAAGTTCAATTGGATCATAATACATCAAATTTTCAAAACTTATTCTTTTAAATTTAATTGCGAGAATATCTGAATATGATCATTCTAATAACAATATTAATACTATAATAATAACGCCTGCCTATGAAATGTAATTTTTACTACAAAGATCAAAACTTTCATAACATTTAATTGAAAGAACAAAAATTCAAGAATGTTCTATCTGTTTTTTGTTTCAATATTTTTAGTAACATTAAAGAATATAACTTTCATATTATAATTTATATAATGACATTACTTAAACTAATGATGTTATTATAAATAAGCTATTGTTACCTTCATATTTTTTTATCCTAAATGTAAAATTAAACTTACGCAGAGGTAATCGCACGATAACGTTCTTGCCCAGCTGTATCCCAAATTTGAGCTTTGATGGTTTTACCGTCTACTTGTATACTGCGTGTTGCAAATTCGACTCCGATGGTAGACTTCGATTCCAAATTGAATTCGTTTCTTGTAAATCGGGATAACAGATTACTTTTTCCTACTCCGGAGTCTCCAATGAGAACAACTGAAAAGACGAAAAGAATTAATTAGACAAATGTTTTGTAACAATTAAGTTTTATGAGACAGAATCACTGAACCATTGAAAAAACATTTTGTGATAAATAGTTTTCTAGTTGTATTTTTATCTCTCTCATATAGATGTATTAGCTCATATACAGTTACTCGATTGCAATTGCAAAATATTAAGAAATAGGTATCTATTAATTGCTATGATTATTATTACCTAAAGATAATGACAAAAAAGAATTTTTTAATGTATTATCTTGAAGATTAAATATAAATTTTATAGTTTAAAATAAAAAAATATATATTATATTTTATATATTATTTTAAGATATTTAAAACAGTTTTTGCTTAACAATTTTTCTTACATAAAAACTATATATTATGAAATAGCTAAATCTATTTAAAGTGAATAACTTTGTTAGCAACGGATTTTCCAAAAACAAACAATTTCTATCCAACAATAAAGTAAAATTCTAAATTTCATATTTATCATTGCATAAAATAAAGAATCATTGAATAATAAACGCAAACATTAAGTAATCGTAAAAAACATTGCACAGAAATCTTTATCTAAAAAAATTATATGAAACTAAAAAAGTTGTGTCAGAGGTATCAGTGACACATCATGATAAAGCATGCATATATAGTACGTATGACTATTCTTTCTATAAATTACTATTCAAACATAAAGCATGGAAAATATGGCATGGCGGGAATCTCATTTTACATTTGCTCTCTCAAAGTAAGAAATATAAACATGATGTACAAGTACTTGTATATATGTATACTATATAATATATTATACATATTTACTTATTTATCTAAAGCTAAATTTATATTAAACATTTAATTATTTCAACACATAAAAAGTTTTATTGATATAGAAAAAAAATATATAAAATTCCTATCTTTAAAATCAGCTCCATACAATTGAGTTTGCATATAAATCACGATTTATTAAAAAAGAAATAGAATTAATTCAACTTATCTGTCTCCTAACATTGTGTATTCAGATCACGACAGTGACAGTGATCAAATACAATATATTATATGATTACATTATATCCTATTATATATCAAGTCAAAGGTCAAGATCGACCAAATTGATGGAAGCACCAATAAAAAAGCAATATTAAACAACGAATGGTTCTACAAACTTTTAAACCTGCAGGTATGGAGTTAATGTTAAATGTCTCAAAAAATCAATAGAAAATAAAGACTTAGAAATAAACAATAATAAGCATAGAGACAATAGAGATAGGGAAACATAGATTTCAACTTATCAGAAATATGCATTGATACATGGTTTCTAATAGGTCAAAGTTTATTATCTTTACGATATTCCCTGTTCCATTGTGCTTTTCAGTGTATCTGGGTTCTTAGATAGACAACCAGCTGACGAGAGAGAGCTGGCGATAGCGTTTCTAGTATCTTTGCTCTCTTTCTCTTTCCCCCTCCCCTTTTCTCACTCTTTCTCTGTCTCTCCTTCTGTTCTACGAAAGTGCAGATGATGCGGAATGACAAGGCCGAAAGAAATTTCAAACATGTCACATTCACACGGATTCATGCGTGTATATACCCGCATGACGGACAACGGATATAATACCATCACACGTATTCGATACGTGTCTATATCGCGCCCAATTACATACGTAATGTATAAATCACAGACGTTTTTCACGGCGCGGGGAAAGAACAACAGAGTTTAGGGATGGAATAGAGAGAAGGCAGGAGCAAAAGTGGGAGAGAGATATCTAGAGAAGGTCCGAAATCGACGGAGCCGTCGACCAGGAATCGCCTCCGAGGAATCACGACAGGACGTTCTCCCCTCGAGACGTAGCTGCGATGGTGGATTATCGTTTCTGATGTCATCGCGCGCGCGTTTCGCCACGGACAGGCGACCGCGGTCGGTCGTCGTTCACGAGGTGACGTTTGGCATGACGTACATCGTCGCGAAAATGGGAACGATACCCGTCGATCGCAGACTGAAAGTCACGATGGGGAGTATCTTCCAAATATGAAAAAAAAAATTAGTCATACATTCAGGAGAAAGAAAGAGAAAGAGAAAGGGAAGAAGAAAGGGCGTGAGAGAGAGAGAGAGAGAGAGAGAGAGACAGAGAGAGACAGAGAGCGAAGTGGCGATTTACCTTTAAATAAATAATCGTATTCATCGTCCCGAGTGCCCATCTTGACCGCAGCGAGCAACAAGCACTTCTCAGCAAACCGACGTCGGTTACTCCCGGGGAATTGGAATCGCGCTACTGCGACGACGTATGGCTTATATACAAAGGGCAGAGAAGGCCGAGGAGCCGCCGATTGGCTCCCGTGTGTGTGCTCGTAGCTCTCTCGCTTCTCCTAGCTTCGCCACGGACGTGAACGAGCGACGCAAAGCGTTAGCAAAGGGATTTGCCGTCGCACGCGAACGATAACGGGGGAATAGAAGACCGGGGAAACCGATGGCGGTGCGAGCGCGAGCGATCGGCCAACGGCGATACAATTATTTTCGTTCTTTCAATTTAACTGTACAATATGGCCTCCTTTCTACGCCCCTCCAGGGCCTGACGAACCACGCACGCGCAATCCTCGAGCGCGTGCGCTTGCGTGCAAGCCCGACCGCGCTTGCTTGAAAACGGAAATCTTCTCACAGTCCTCACTATCTTCTTGAGATGCACCTTGGGCTAAATCGAGGGAACGGAGATTTATGAGGATTGTCACTTGCTTGCTTCGGTCACACCCTCCGCTGTTCGTTCACTTCTTTCCAGCTTTGTGATTCGCATGTTTTTGTTCGTTAAATCGTGACGATTTCTATCTAACGATCGATTTGCAAGACCAATTGAATCGATCTCACGAGTTGTGTCAAAGAATGATGCACGTGAAGCCATCTATGTCTATTTTTGTTTCCTGGAAACTTGTAACGTTTACCATTGTCGATAAGATATTGGCGGAAGATAAAGAAGACAGAAAATTCGTGAAAATGAGAGGGAAATTAAAAGAAAAGGAACTACTTATTATACAGTTCTTGAATTCTTGAAACGAAGTAAAATTATAAAAAATGAACGAATATTTATAACTTTATTAGTCAACATCTCATGAATTTATTTATTTTTGTAATTTTTATCTTTTTTCAAGAATGAGTCTCGTGACATTATTTGTGTAAATAAAACGTCAACATACATTTTAATTATTTATTAATTATTATATTTCCCATAAATAAAATTAAATGGAATCATTTTTATTTGATAGAAGCGCGTTCGTTCGGCTTAAAATTACGCAATATCGAGAGGTAATATAATTGCTAGAGCTAAGTTATGGATGTTTTATCGGAGCGAAGCATTAAGAAAGTTAGGTAACATACTACGTCACTCGCTCTATTCCAGGGTTAAATAGAGATCAATGGTACATTATTATTCATGTCTCTTGTATTTGTGCTAAATATCGTCGTTCGATTCTTAAATAACTGAAGCAATTATATATACTGTATGCGATTTTTATTATATAAATCGAACAAAATTAAACACGGAATCGAAAAGACACATAAAAATGTCCATTTCAATTAGTGTAGATCGATTAAGTTTAATTTTGGTTTTATTTACTTTTTATCTTTTTCTAATTTTTAGAAATAAAAAAAAAGATAATTAAATTAGTAAGTTAAATCGAGATTAAAATAATTAATCTAAATTAATACAAATGGATATAATTAATATACATATACGTTAATAACATTATTATCATAGACTAATATCCGTTTATACCAATATTTACATAATTTATCTTTATTCTTATACAACATGTCAAGTAAAATATCATAACATTTATTTTAGAATCAAAAAATAAAATTATTAATTTCTTATTGTTTAACTTGTAACCTGTAGAAATTACCAACTTGTGTGATTGGGGATAACGAATTATAACTGAGAAACATGGCTGTTTACAATTTTGTCCTTTAAATTAATTAATTACTACTAATTAATCAGTATATTTATAAGCTTTAAATGTAAGAGTTATAAAAAGTGTGCGGACAAAGAGGCGAAAATTTTCAAGAAACAAATGAAACATATCTAAAACTTATTTTGCGCGTTTTATATTTATGTATTCGTAAAATTTCAAAGTGGGACGATTTATTTATGATTTTATAAGTCACACATTTTGCTGTACGTGTGCATTTCAACATATATCTCATTTACACGCGCGATTTTTCAATTTTTGAAATATTCTGTGGAATTAAATGAAATTCTATTGTGAATTTTGACGCAAATCGTGAATTGTCCAAAGACGCAATCCAGGACGCGAGAAAAAAATCGTGGAAAATTGAATTGGAGCGCCTGTCGAGATTACGAGCTTCAGCATCCCAGATGGCGCGTCGCGTTCATCTCGTTGCACAGATTTCAAGTTCGCTATCTTACGCGGATGAAAAGAAAAAAAAAAGCGATTGATGAACGAGTCAACCGAGTCCGCTGTGCTTTCGTGCTCTCTCTGCTGTAAGCTGTTTGATAATTCTGTCAAATAGCTTCGCCAAAATCCCGATTCACGGAGTCTCTTTAATCGCGCGTAACTTTCTTCCTGTGAAACGCTTTTTTTGTTTTTCGTTAATCGCAATAATCACTCCGATATTGAATTCAAATATGCAGTAGTCGAACTCCAATTCAGTGGAAATCGTTGTTGAAGTTCCGTGAGTTCCAAGCAATCGTAAATAACGAGGATTAACCTCCGGTATGTCGGCGTCCGAAACGGCGGTGATTTTTGCGAAGTTAGAAGCTTTAAAAGACATTAGGTATGAGAACGCAGTCTCGTTTGACACTTGTCCTTTCATACATTGCAAGAAATTTATTTGATTGGATGTTTCATTTTGTTCTTCATAGGTCAAAGACCCTTCAATTGGAGAAACTGAAACAGAGAATATTACAAGAGGTGGAACAGACTGAACAGGAGGAGAAATGTTTATTAGAATACAAGCAGGAGATGGATTTGCTGATGCAGGAGAAAATGGCACACGTAGAGGAATTACGTCAGATACACGCAGACATCAATGCGGTAAATTGTATTACTTGGTTTTTACTTCCACAAGCAAAGGTCTATTTTTTTAGCTGAACTAATATACACACTTTTGAAACAACTTAAAGTGAAATAGAGATATTTAGCTAAAGTAAGAAAAAATTATATTGCAGTCTAGTACAGGAATAAAAAGCAGATCTCAAGAAAAAAATTGTATTCCAAAATTTACTGCCAATTGAAAATTTATAGTTTATGCTACATGCACTATACAGAACATTATACATTAAAAGTCTATACTTTAGGATAGTTTCATTATTAGATTTATTCTTTTGAGTTGAATTTCTTGAATAGTTTATCTTTTCTCTTTACCTTTCTAACATAAAAAGAAAGAAAAATGACTTACGCAATTCAGCTAAAAAGAATAAGCCTTATGGTAATAAAATTTGAAATACAATCAAAATATAATTATATGGAATATATTGGAATTATATAGAATCGTAATAATAAAGTTTATTCTTGATTAGATGGAATCAGTGATCAAACAAGCAGAGGAAGCACGTAACAGAGCTAGGGAAACTGCTAAACTAATTCATAATAATGATTATCAACCACTGAAACACGACATTGATCGTATGCGCAGGGAATTCTTGGGTTTGGAAAGGTTACCAGAATTGTACGAAACTGAATCGGATCTTATCTCCCCTGAGTAAGTATCTATACTAACACAAAGCTGTTGAAGATCAGCAGTAAGAGTGATGCATGTAGTATCAGCCAATAAGTGGAGATTGACATTATGGACTGAGCTGAGTCAAACTTTTATTGTGTAGACGGTTTGTTCATAGTTACTTTGAACGTCCAATGCAAAAAGCGGAATGGAGGGTAGAAGTACGAGGCGATGACTTGTTACCATCGCTTGGACTACATCATCCTGGGCATCCAGGTGGTTCTACACCTTTCTTAGCTCCGCAACCGCTTCAAGGACCGAGTAAACCAGAGCCTAGACCATTACCGCCAGCTCCAGGGCCACCCGCTCCAACATTCAGGTACCACTGGTATATCTCGTCCCCTTATTATATTTTTTATGTAAAATTGAAAACATTACTTGTTACCAATTTTGTAATACAATATTTTTATCGCTTTACAGGCAACAACCGCCGCCTATGAAGTCTTGCCTTTCGTGCCATCAACAAATTCATAGGAATGCACCAATTTGCCCACTCTGCAAAGCAAAATCGCGATCGCGTAATCCTAAGAAACCAAAGAAGAAAGATTAATTATAATTCTATGACTATTTGTATGAATAATCCGCATTTCTACAATTCATGTTAAGAAAAGACATGTATTAATCATTTTTATAATCCATAGTAATCATGCACTTTTATCGTATCATTAGTATTTATAAGTGATAGCACAGCATTTATGAGAATCTATATGTTTATATAATGTGTCATTTTTTGACGATAGCTTTTTTTAGTATTAAAAATTTTATTGTATTCGCGTATGTTATGAATATAGAAGAATGTAAGAAAAGATAGAAATCAAATAATTTCTATTATAATTAGAGAAATAAAAATACAAATTTAATATTTGACAACCAATTTAATTTATCTTTATTTATATCAAATATTGAGAAATTTATATATAGTGTATTCTAACAATTTTCATTATTATTAAAATAAATTATAAAAGAATTATTATTTACAAAGAAGGGCAATACAAATTATTTATTGTAACTTTATATTCGTCTTTATTTTCATTAATCATAAAATATAATAATGTAAATACCGCATATATTTTTATTTATATATATTTAAATTATACATATTTAAATTATTTTCAATATATACAAATATTAGAAAAATATATCTTAGTATATGTAGACAACACTGAAAATTTCTATAAATGCATAAATGAAGTAATTCTTTATTATTTCGTGTGTGTGTGTGTGTGTGTGTGTGTGTGTGTGTGTGTGTGTGTGTGTGTGTGTGTGTGTGAGAGAAAAATATATTAATCTTTTAATTTTATATACTTCTCTTATGTAATGAAAGTATTATTGTACCAGACTTAACCAGATATTAACTTTTGATTGCCGTTTCTGCAATGTTAACAATTTTTTGATCATCCAAATATTTGTTATTAAAATCGAGTTCAATAAAAAATCTACATGAAATGTTTGAATGTATCATCTTGCACAAATTTTTAGTGTTACCTATATATTATCTTAAAATATTGCATCTTTAAAAAATATTAATCATTGATTTATATATTTATGATTTAATTGCACTTTGAAAATACATATAGCTCATATTTCTTTTTATAATATAATGCCAATTATGTTCTAAAATTTACTATATTTCATTCAATTTTTTCAACTATTTGCCAAAACTGTATTAAATATATTTAATTATAACTTTTTAAAGATAAATGTGAATTATTTATATCACAATTTTTCATATTGTCTTTTGAAGTATTTATTAAAAAATTAAATAGTAGATAGCAGTAATATCTATTGCTGTGTAATATCAGCTATTTATTTCTTAATTGTAAAATAATTTTATAAAATTTTAATTATACAAAATTATATATTTAATTAGGTCAGTCTTTGCTCTTCAAGTTATATGAAAAAATAAAAAGTAGACTGTACCTCTTTTACACTCTTGCATTGATTTATGTTGCATTTACGTTAAACTTATATAAATAATTAACATAATACAATTTATAAATATTACAATCTCATGAACATTCCAACATCTAAATGTATTTCGAACAAAAATGGTTATTGTATTAGTAACAAAATATTTTTAAGAAAGAATTTAATTCGTCAATAAATCTTTGATAATTGCTTAATACACAATCAAATTTCGTATCCTGCTATTTACTACGATCTAATTTATTTGTATATTATTTTCTTAAACTCTATTCTTTTTAATTGAACTGTGCAAAGTTCATCTTTCATTTTTTATTTTAATGTAAAAAGAAAAAAAGGAAAGATGAATCATACAAGAAATTCAGTTAAAATGGATAAATCTACATTTCAGGCGGCAAATATAATGGCGCTTATATATGTTATTCTATTATGAATTTGTACATTATTCGAATTCTTAAATATAATATAAATTTTAATCTTCAAAAATGATAAACGTAAATTTAATATTTAAACGAAAATAAGTATATAATATATATAAAAATGCATATAGAATACAGATTACATATTTACTTTTTTGTGCTATTTTTTGTTTTGCAATCAATAAAAATGCTAGAGAAATAGATTTCAGTGTATATAAAACTTACAATTTTTATGTTAGTATTTATCTGTACATGCATACGTACTATTCTCCTTAAAAATATTCAGTACTATAATATTAAAAATATAATCCTAATATATTAATAATTGTTCAATATTTCAAAGTTATAACTTTTCTTCAAGCAAAAAATAATGGAAGAATAGTTCACGAATATCATTTGCATTATCTATGCCAAGTTTTCATAATCCAAGTCTCATTAACATTTAATGTCATATTATAATTAATCATTATCATATTGTAATATGATATAATCAATATAACATTAGTAAATTTAAATAAATTTATATAAAAAATTTAATAAAATTTAAATTGTGTCACTAGAAAGTTTTGAGCAATTATAAACGATTTCTTTATTATTATTATCTCAGTATTGTTGTTATAATTATTCTGAGATCTATTTTTTTGATCATACTTAGCATGTAACTGTATAAAATTTTTATAAAATATCTATACATTTAAAGAATGTAATTTGTATAAACATTTATAAAAAATATAAATTAATTTGCATTGTTATCTAAATAACGTTTATAATGTTTATGTAAAATTGACTGCACATTGCAAAAAGATAATTTTTTCCGGCAAGACACAGCTTGAATTATCACAATTACGAACTGATGTTCCGTTAATTATACAGTTTCACGCGATGTTTGAGTATTATCAGATTTTAAATGAACTAATGGAATTTCGGCATCTTTTTCTTGTTTGTTCGGCACTTCATTGCTTTTCTTTAGCTCTGATGCAATCAAACGTTTATTTACAAGTTGTAACCATAACATGGAAACGATTAGCATTATGCCAGTGATACCAAAAGTATGATATGTTCCTAAGCGAGTATAAATAAAGCCCACAAATACTGGACCTAAAACGCGAGATGCACAACCCGCACCTGTCATTAAACCCATCCACACACCTTGTGGACGCGGGCCGAGAATTTTGCTAAATATAGTTTGCATCAAAGTAACTCCTATAGGATAACCTATAGAAGTAAAGGTGTAACCAATCAAAAATTGAGTAATCGTGATTTGTGGAGTATATTGACACCATTCTTGAGTAATAGGACATCCTACGATTTCTGTACCATTGGCATCTATCGTGATATTATTATATGCTACAAGACATTGAAATATTTCCATTATAAAGTTGTCATATAATATGCATAAAGAAATCCATGCTAAATATAAAAATATACAATTTAAAAAAATATTTTTTTATTTAATAGAGAGATACTCACGTCCAAAATTTCCAATAATAGGAGGATCCGAACCCCATGGGATACATAGTACTCGTCCAATCACCATAAAAAAGAATCCACCCCATAACATTACTTTACGTTCTGCAAATCTATAAAGAAGTACATATTTTATTTAATAGCATATAAAATGAGATATTATCTGCTTATAAATCATAAATGTTATATAGCGATAAAATAATATTTTTATTGTTTAAATATTAGTTATTTATCTTAAAAAGATTGTAATTCATCATAATTACTTTTTACAAAGTGGTCCAATCATAGTAAATGTAATACAGGCTATTACAGCTCCAACGCTCATTAGAATTCCCATATAATATAGCGCTTCCTTTTTAGTCCAAGCAAATTGATCCATGGTAAGAGAAGTACCAAGACTATACGAAAAAAGATGACATATATTTGTTAACTAAAAAAACTTTTTATTTAGTAAACCAAGATTTCAATTGATGATTTTAATTTTAATATTATTTTACAATAGATGTACATCAATGTTTTTAAATTAACAATTAAAATATCAAGTTTTTTAAAATCAAATTTTAGTTTTGCTTTTTTAAATAATATATAAATTATTCTTTCTCTTATTTTCAATTGTTCTTTAATTATTTTTGAACAAATATAAAAAAATAAATATACTTACGTCTCAAGAAGAACAAAATTAAAAACCAAAACAAAGAATCCACAAATTAAAGTCCATGAAGCCAAATAATCCGGTTTTATGGCTTTCCACGTTTCTTTTTCTATAAATGCAATAAATTCTATTATGTGTGTGTGTGTGTGTGTGTGTGTGTGTGTGTGTGTGTGTGTGTGTGTGTGTGTGTGTGTGTATGTATGTATATATATATATATATATATATATATATATATATATATATATATATAATT
>Ga0157363_1000770_pt1 | contig 25258 bp, 21 predicted proteins | sample AttsexASBM1_FD_111477 | JGI IMG/M metagenome (GOLD analysis project Ga0157363, IMG submission 111477) | Fungus gardens microbial communities from leaf cutter ant in Ribeirão Preto, State of São Paulo, Brazil - Atta sexdens ASBM1 | ecosystem: Host-associated > Fungi > Mycelium > Unclassified ... | reverse complement strand
GAACCCCTCGATCCGCTCAAAACGCAGATCAAAAGCCAACCAAAGAACCGTCAATTAAATCGCTAAAACCCAGAAATTACCGGAAAAGCACATCAATTAAAGGTTCTTCGATCCCTCCACCTTCGTGAAGAAGGTGCCATTTCTGGGTGGTGCTGTCTGACCTTTAATGTGCCTTGCTTACTCTCGCAGAAAGCTTGGACACATAGTGTTGTGATCAGGACATGTAACGATCCAGCGACAGGTCCAGAGACGGAATGGCTGTCTGACGGCCTGAAATTCGGTCGGCAATAATCTGGCCGGAACCGGCAGCCATAGTCCATCCAAGTGTGCCGTGACCTGTGTTGAGCCACAGGTTACCATAACGCGGCGCAGGTCCGACGATTGGGGTACCATCAGGGGTACATGGACGGAGGCCTGTCCAGTAACGCGCCGAAGTAAGATCGCCACCGCCGTACATCTCGTTGAACGAGAGTTCGAGCGTTTCGCGGCGGTCAGGGCTAAGGCGCAGGCTGAAGCCTGTGAGTTCAGCCGTGCCGCCGATACGGATACGATCACCCAGACGTGTGATTGCGACCTTATAGGTCTCGTCGTTTACCGTGGAAGTGGGCGCGCGGCTTTCATCGGTGATGGGCATCGTGAGGGAGTATCCCTTCACCGGGTAGATCGGCAGACGAAGCTCCAGCGGTTTCATGAAGCGCGGGGAATAGCTGCCCAGTGCCAGTACGTAAGCGTCGGCGGTAAGGCGTCCGGCGCTGGTGCGAACACCAAGGATTGAGTCACTGGCGGCATCCAGCCCCTCGATCCGCGTGCTCAGGCGGAATTTGACACCTTTCTGCTCTGCCATTGCAGCCAGGCGGCGTGTGAAGAGGTGTGCGTCTCCGGTCTGATCGCCTGGTAGGCGGAGGCCGCCCTTGAGGATGCCACGGGCATGTGCAAGGCCCGGCTCAAAACCGATGATCTCGTCCGGGTTCAGAAGCTGGTGTTCAATGCCGCTTTCCGCAAGTAGGCGCATGTCCTCTGCGGCGTGTTCGATCTGGCTGTCTGTGCGGAAGAGCTGGATAAGACCCTTCTGATCTCCGTCATAGGTAATGCCGGTTTCTGCACGCAGGGTATCCAAACGCTCGCGCGCATATTCTGCAATACGAAGCATCCGGCTTTTATTCACGTCGTATGCGTGTTCGGTGCAGTTTGCCAGCAATTCGCCCATGAACCGGAACATCGCGGGATCGAAACGTGCGCGAACAACCAGCGGGCTGTGCTTGCCCAGCATCCAGCGCGCCGCTTTCAGCGGAAGGCCAGGCATCGCCCAAGGGGTGGAATAGCCCGGAGAGACCTGCCCCGCATTTGCAAACGAGGTTTCCAGGCCTACGCCTGGCTGCCGGTCGATGACTTCGACCTCGTGGCCTTCCTGTGCAAGATACCACGCGGTCGTGACGCCGATCACGCCGGCTCCCATGACGATGATCTTCATTCTGTCCTGTCTCTCCGTGGCGAAAGTCTCAAATCATATCAGCGGAGATCATCAGCACCGGCATCGTTGCATGTCCACCCCCGAGTGAAAGATTTAGCCGGGAACGCCTTTGCTGGTGGAATATTCGAAATGAAGTGCTGTCTCGGGATGAACGATGCCATGGATGGCGTGTGCTGCCATGGCGGCTTCCGAAAAGCCCTGCAGGATCAGTTTGAGTTTGCCCGGATATGTTGCGACATCACCAATTGCGAAAATTCCCGGCGTGCTGGATTCCAGTGTTGCTGGTGTGACCGGCACGGTATTGCGGTGCGTATCCAGGCCCCAGAGCGCAATTGGCCCGAGGTCTGTGGAAAGACCATAAAATGGGAGCAGCGTATCGGCTTCAAGGTGGCGGGATTCACCTTCCAGCGTTGTGACTTCAACTGTGGAAAGTACGCCATCAGCGCCGTGCAGGGCGTGGAGCTGATAGGGGACGACCTTTTCGATCTTGCCTGCCTGAACCTGTTCTTCGATGCGGGAGAGGGTTTCCGGGGCACCACGGAAGCGATCTCGACGATGCAGAAGGTAGATTTTGCTGGCGACCTCCGAAAGTGAAAGTGCCCAGTCCAGTGCCGAATCGCCACCGCCCGCAACGACGATGCTCTTGCCTGTGAAGTCCGCACGCTTCTTGACGTAATACTGGACGGCGCCTGTATTCTCGTAGGATTCCAGTCCTTCCAGAGGTGGGCGGTTTGGTCCGAAAGCGCCTGCGCCAGCAGCGATGATGACGGCCTTGGCGTTCACAGTATCACCACGCGCTGTGGTGAGGGTGAAGTCGCTGCGATGGCCTGTCAGTGTTTCGACGCGTGATCCAAGAAGGCGAGGCACATCGAAGGGAGCGATTTGCGCTTCGAGTGCGTCGATCAGGGCGCCGCCCTCGATCGAGGGGTGTGCCGGGATGTCGTATATCGGCTTTTCCGGATACAGCGCCGCGCACTGACCGCCCACGCTGTCGAGTGCGTCGATCAGGACGCATCCTAGCTTGAGCATGCCACATTCGAACGCAGCGAAGAGGGCTGTAGGACCGGCGCCAACGATGGCGACGTCGGTGGTGAGGGCGGTAGGAGCAGTCGTCATAGGGCGAATCTCATAGGCGTTTTGTTTCGGATAGGGTAGGTCTTCCGGCCATGAGGTATGAGTTTGTCATCCAGCACATCAATGCGCTGGGCGGGACTGAACGTTCGGCTTGCGCCGTCATGAATGGTCTGGCGAAGACTGGTGCTTCCGTGGGGCTCGTGGAGCTCTTTTCTCAAGGACCATCGACATTTGCTCTTGAGCCGTCGATCAGCGTTGCTTCGCTGTTTTCAAATCACGTCAAAATCTTCAATTCCTGGTTTAGAATTGTCTGGAAGCTTGCGCGCCATCTGAAGCGGGTGGGGGCGGATGTTCTGGTGATCGTCGAGGCAACGCACGCTTTATATGGTGTTGCCGCAGCGCGGTTGGCTGGGGTGCGCTGTGTAATGTGGGAGCACTTCAATTTCAATGTGACGCTTGATCGTCGCAAGCGTGTCTGGGGGCGGCAGATTGCAGCACGCTGGGCCGATGACATTATTGTTCTGACGCAGCGCGATGTTGCTTTATGGAAAGCTGGCACCAGAGTGCGGGCTCATCTTACGGCCATTCCCAATATTGCTCCGCCAGTTCCGGAAAATACGTTTGATATGCGAGAGAACATTGTTCTCGCGGCAGGGCGCCTGATGGAGCAGAAGGGCTATGACCTGTTGCTTGAGGCTTGGGCGATCGTGATGCGTGACGCGCGTTCAAAAGGCTGGAGCCTGCTGATACGCGGTGATGGTGATGATCGTGGAGCTCTGCAGCTTCAGGCGCAAGCTCTGGAAAATATTACGATTGCACCCGCGACGGGGGGGATTGTTTCGGATTACCGCCGTGCGGGGGTATTCGTCTGTTCGTCTCGCTATGAAGGGCTGCCGATGGTGCTTCTGGAAGCATCGGCCTACGGGTTGCCAATCGTGTCTTTCGACTGTGAAACGGGGCCAGCAGAAATTATTGTGCAGGGGGTGTCGGGCCTTCTGGTTCCGCCTCTGGATGTTAAGGCTCTGGCGGATGGGCTTCTCTCTCTTATGTCGGATTCGGAACGCCGTGGAAGGATGGCGGAGGCCGCCCGTCTGCGTGCGCTGGATTTTCAGTCAGACCCGGTTATCGCACGTTGGGAACGCTTGCTGGATAAGGCCGGGAGCGCCACATTGGGGGCATGCGAACCTTCCTGAACAGCCAGTCCGCCACTGAACACCTCGCCGCACGCATTGCTGAGCGGGTTTTGCCTGGAGACTGTATTGCGCTTTCCGGCGGTCTGGGCGCTGGAAAGAGTACTTTTGCCCGAGCATTCCTCAGGCATCTGTCATCTGATTCCCTGCTGGAGGTTCCCAGCCCGAGCTTCGCGCTGGTGCAACCCTACGACACGCCCAAAGGCGCAGTATTTCATTATGATCTGTGGCGTTTGGATGGTCCGGATGCGTTATATGAACTCGCGTGGGATGATGCCTGTGAGGGTATTATGCTGGTGGAGTGGCCCGAGCGTGCAGAAGATTATCTTCCTGAATGCGCCCTGCACGTCACCCTGATGCCGGGAAATACCGAAGACGCGCGCGTAGTGGAGCTCAGCGGGTGGACTGAAGCCCGGATGGCGGGAATGTTCTCGTGAATATTATTACGATCCCCGCGTCAGAGCCTTTTCTGGACCGCGTGGCCACTGAGTGGCTCTCGCGGGATCCTGCAGGACAGACAGATGGTCCTGGCCTTGTTCTGGTGCCGAGCCGACGTGCCGGTCGTGCGCTGATGGAAGCATTCTTGCGTGCTCTGGATGAAAAGGCGGCATTGCTTCCGCGGATCGTTGCGATCAATGATGTGGACGAAGATGCGCTGGCGTCTATCGGAATTGATGTCGAACTTCCTCCGGCAGTAGAGCCTCAGCGGCGCCTGGCGGTCTTGTCCATGCTCATCCTCAAGGCCCCTATCCTGCGGGCGGGGGCTGGGGATGATGTGAAGAGCATCGACAGGGCGTGGCCGTTGGCAAAGGCCCTTGCCGAACTGATGGATGAAGCGGAACGCAGTGGAGTCGATCTGGCACAACGTTTGCCGGAGGCTGTGGAGGAGCGTTTTTCCGAACACTGGCAACAGACGCTGAAATTTCTGGAAATTGTGACATCTGTCTGGCCGCAATGGCTGGCGGAGGAAGGGCTGTCCAACCCGGTGGCACGCCAGATTGCGCGTTTGAAAGCGCAGGCGCAGGGCTGGATGGAACGGCCGCCTGCCACGCCGGTCTGGGCTGTGGGCTTTGCAGATGGTTCGGCCGCTGTTTCAGATGTTCTCGCTGCTGTGGCGCGCCTTCCGATGGGGCTGGTTGCGCTTCCAGGCGTGGATATGGAGCTTTCGGATGCGCTTTGGGCAACTCTTCCAGACGCGCATCCACAAGCGGGACTAAAAGAAATCCTCGACGATCTGGGCGCATCAAGAGAAATGCTCGAAGTTTGGCGCTGTGACCGGGATTTAGGGCGAGAACGCCTTATGCGCGATGTTTTACTGCCTGAAGGTGGCATTTCTGCCTGGGGGGAGGATCTGAGCGAGCGTGAGATTTCCCGCCTGTCGCTTCTCCCCGCAGAAGATCAGCAGCAGGAAGCGCAGGCAATTGCTCTGGCACTGCGGAACGTGGTGTCCATACCGGGGAGGACCTGCGCACTGATTACGCCGGATCGCAGTCTTGCGCAGCGCGTTGCGACAGAGCTTTTGCGGTTTGGAATTTACGCGGATGACAGTGCGGGCGAAGCACTCTCACAGACACCTGCGGCCGTATTCCTGAGATTGATAGCGTCGGCAGCAGCGGCGGGGCTTTCGCCGGTTGCGCTTTTGTCCGTACTCAAACATCCGCTGGCGGCGCTGGGGATGACGCCTGGGAACTGCCGCGCGAGTGCGCGTCTGCTGGAGCGTCTGCTTCTGCGTGGACCTGCACCTGCGCCCGGCATCGCTGGATTACGAAGCGCCCTTGAGGAGCTTTCCCAGAAGAATGAACCGGCTGATCGGGGCGCAACGGCAGATGCACCCGATCAGCCGGAAGGACTGGAAGTCTTCATCAATCGGATTGAAGCTTGTTTTGCGCCCTTGCTGTCACTGGAAGGTCTGGTTCCGTTGCCGGAACTTCTGGAGGCATTGGTTAATGTTGCTGAAAAGCTGGCCACGACAGCTTCGGAAGAAGATCAGGATTTATTGCAAGAAGAGCGGGATCGTCTCGGTGGGCGCCTATGGCTTGGTGAAGATGGTGCCGCGCTTTCGAGGCATCTCGCCTCATTGATTGTGCATACCGGTATTCTGCCATCGCAATCGATGGCTCATTTGGATGCATTTTTGAACACGTCGATGGCCGGGCAGATGCTAACGGGCCTTCGTGGGCATAAAGGAGGCGTGGAGCTTGCGCATCCCCGGCTTTCGATTCTGGGCGTTCTGGAAGCCCGGCTTCTGGCGTTTGATCTGGTCGTCCTTGGAGGGTTGAACGAAGCAGTGTGGCCGCCAGCAACGGATCCTGGCCCCTGGTTGAGCCGCCCGATGCGAACTCGTGTGGGATTGCCTTCCCCCGAGCGCCAGATCGGTGCGAGTGCCCATGATTTTGTTTCATCAGTACTGACCGCGGGAGAGGTCGTGTTTTCCAACGCTGCCAGGCGTGAGGGTGCGCCGGGTGTGCCTGCGCGCTGGATGGTTCGTCTGGCTGCGTTTCTGGAAGGGCGGGAGCAGCACCTGCCAGTGCATCCCGCTCTCGAATGGCAGAAACGTCTGGACCAGCCTTTGGGTGGGGCGTCACCCGTACCTCCGCCAGAACCAAGGCCACCGCTGGCTCTGCGTCCGCGTCGTCTGAGTATTACCGAGATCGATAAGTGGAAGCAGGATCCTTATGAGATCTATGCACGCCATATTCTGCGCCTGAAGGTTTTACCTCCGCTTGAGGAAGGCGCGGAGCATGCTGATTTCGGCATGGTTGTGCACGATGCACTCGATGAAATGTTCAAGCGTTTTCCAGAAAGTTGGCCGGAAAATGCACCTGTTATTTTGCGCCACAGCTTCGCGGATGCATTAGCGAAAGCAAAAATGCGACCGGCTCTTGTCGCATGGTGGAGCCCACGGCTCATGCGGATTGCCGACTGGGTTGTAAGCATGGAAGGTGAGCGCCGGGAGCGGGGCACTGCTCGCTATTGCCACACTGAAGTCACGGCGTCTTTTGAGCTGAATGTCCCTGCGGGGCCATTTCGGATCAGAGGACGGGCCGACCGGATTGATATTGATGACGACGGTAAGGCTACCATCTTTGACTACAAAACCGGGCAGCCACCCACGGGGGCGGATGTCGAGCGGGGATGGTCTGCGCAGTTGGTCATCGAGGCGGCGCTTCTGGCTGTTGGTGCGTTTGAAGATATGCCGGTCGCCGAGACGCGGGCCATGCTGTACTGGCACCTTACGGGCGGACGTGATCCGGGGAGGGAGCAGGAAGTCCCGAGCAGCCGCTCCAAAACCGATGCCGCTACCCTGATCGGAGAGGCGCTGGAGCGTTTGCGGCAGCTCGTCGAGGATTATGATGATCCTGAGAGGCCATATCGGTCCCAGCCGTGGGCGGGGCGTGTTCCGAGATTCGCCGACTATGCCCAGCTTGCGCGTGTCGAGGAATGGCGGGCTGCCTATTCGGAGGACGGGGAATGAACACACCTGTTACACGACGCGATGTCATTGATGCCGCTGATCGCACACAGCGTCAGGCTTCTGACCCTATGGCTTCCGTTTTCGTTTCGGCTTCTGCGGGTTCCGGCAAGACCAAGCTTCTGATTGATCGTCTACTGAGACTCATGCTGCCGCTTGAAGTCCGAACGCCCGATGGCGAGGTCATACTGGCGGAAGGGAGTGATCCCTCCCGTATTCTCTGCCTGACTTATACCAAGGCCGCGGCTGCCGAAATGGCCAACCGACTTCAGAGTCGTCTTGGCAGCTGGGTGTCTCTTCCAGATGCGGATCTGGGGGCGGAACTGCTCAGGCTTGATGTTCCCAACAGCGAGGAGACACGCCGGCGGGCACGGGGTCTGTTCCTGCGCGTACTGGATCTGCCTGGTGGGCTGCGAATCGAGACCATCCATGCATTCTGCCAGTCTCTGCTCAGACGTTTTCCCCTTGAGGCTTCTGTAGATCCTCATTTCACGCTGATGGAAGACACAGATACAACTCTGGCGCTGAGGGGCGCCATGGAGCACGAGCTGGGGCGTGCGCCAGAGCTGGCGGCCGACGTGGCCGGTACGGTGGGGATTGAGGATTTTTTCGGGCGTATCAAGGCTCTGAACATGGATGGCAGCCGCCTTGAACCCATGCTCAGGCAGTGGTCCATGTTGCCTGATGGTGTGGTCAGTGCCTATCGCAAGGCGTTTCAGGCAGGGTCGAACACGGCGGAAGGGATTGAGGCCCTTTTGTGTAATCCCCCTACAGAACTGGCGATCCGTTCAGGGTTGCAGGCAGCGCTGGGTGTTGTAACGCCCACGGCAAAGCCTGCCGTTGAGGCCATGCTGCACTGGCTTGGAACACACTCTGATGCGCGCGACGCAAAGGTCTGGATGTCGTCCCTGCTGACGGCTGCGGGCACTGTTCGTGTAATGAACCGTATCATCAACAAGAAGGCTCAGGAAGCTGTGCCCGATATTGCGGGCCTGCTTGAAGAAGAGGGACAACGTCTGCTCGAACTTCAGCAGACTCTGCGCGCCACCAGACTGGTGACGCTGAACCGGGCGCTGGTTGCGTTGTCTGCCCCCATGCTGGAGCGCTTTCGCAGCGATAAGTCCGCGCGTGGGCTGGTGGACTACAATGATCTCATTCTTGAGACGCGTAACCTGCTGGACGAACCCGGTGCGGCATGGGTGCTCTACAAGCTTGATGGTGGCATTGATCATCTGCTTCTGGATGAAGTTCAGGATACGTCTGGTCTGCAGTGGCAGATTGCAGGAATGCTGACTTCGGAGTTCTTTGCAGGTTCAGGAGCGCGGGATGAAGAGGCGCGGCCGCGCACGGTATTTGCCGTTGGAGATTTTAAACAGTCCATTTATGGATTTCAGGGCGCTGATCCGGAGCAGTTTCATTTCTGGCGGCGTGAGTTTGGAACCCGGGTCAGGAATGCGGGGCTGGAATGGCGCGACCCTGAACTGAATGTATCATTCCGTTCGGTCCCGCCTGTTCTGGATGTTGTTGATGCCGTTTTTTCGCAGCCGCTTGCTGCGCATGGTCTGCATGAAGACGGGGCGCGGGGAGCCTTGCCGCGCCATATCTCGGCGAGGCCGGGGCAGGGTGGCCGCGTTGAGCTGTGGCCGCTCGTTCCGGCGAAAGAGGGCGAGGACGACGATGAGGGTTTCTCGCCCTGGCGTGCGCCTTCCGCCAACAGGGGGCAGCGCAGTGCTCCCCAGCGTCTGGCTGAAGCTCTGGGTGACTGGATCAGCAGCCAGATCGGAAAAATTCCGCAGCCCGGGCAGTCCCCGCTCAGGGCAGGCGAGATCCTGGTGCTCGTGCCGAAGCGCTCTCCATTCCTGCGAGCGCTCATCCGGGCACTGAAATCGCGTGGTGTACCAGTCGCGACACTGGTCCGGGTAGGGCTGACGCAGCAGGTCGCGGTGCGGGACCTGATGACGTTATGTGCCGCTCTCTTACTGCCTCAGGATGACCTGACACTCGCAAGTGTCCTGACATCTCCTTTGGGGGGGCTGAGCGATGAGTCGCTTATGGCGCTGGCCACGAAAAATGGCACTGCCCATGCGCTGGGCCGGGAAGGGCATCCCTTGTGGAGTGTTCTGAGGGATCGTCATCATGAGCGCCCTGAATGGAAGGCAGCATGGGAGATGCTGTCCGCGCTTTATGGGCGGGTTGATTATGCCACACCCTATCGACTTCTGGCTGAAGCTCTGGGGCAACATGGCGGTCGTACACGCCTTCTGAGGCGCCTTGGACCTGAAGCTGCTGAACCGGTCGATGAACTGCTAACGGCAGCCTTACGCTTCGAGGGACTTCACCCCCCATCCTTGCAGGGCTTCCTGCACTGGCTGGAAGCAAGCGAGGCGAGTAGCAAGCGCGAGGCGGAAAGCGAAGTCGATGCAGTGCGCGTCATGACAGTGCATGGCTCCAAGGGCCTTCAGGCGCGTCTGGTCATTCTTCCCGATACGACGTCCAAGAAAAAGCGGGACGGCGGTTTCCTGTGGGACACGGCAGACGGGCTTGAACTTCCGCTATGGGTTCCGGGAAAGGAAAGCGGCACAAGCGTGACTGAAGCACTTGCGGCCAAAGTCGCTGAGGAGAGCCGGGCGGAGGAAAATCGCCTATTATACGTCGCACTGACACGGGCGAGTGATTGGCTTGTCGTTTGTGGGTGGGAGCCCAGAACCAAGCTTGATGATGCCTGCTGGTATCGTCATTGCGCTGAGGGCTTTTCTCAACTCACTGATGTGCGTGCAGAACCTCTGGGGCTTGGCTGGGAGGGAGACCGGCTTGTTCTGGAGGAAGAGCGCACAGTCTCGTCTTCCGGGGTGGAGCGGAGCGCAAGAGAGCATGCTCAAACCGTTGAACTTCCCGCATGGCTGGGCTGCGCGCCGGACTGGGTCGTTCAACCCGCTCCCATGGAAGACGCTCTGACGCGACCGCTTGCGCCCAGTCGACCGGATGGGGCTGAATTTGGCCCTTTGCCAGCCTCACGCTCGCCGCTTGATCTGGTTGGTGGCCACAAGGGCCCCGCGCGGGTGCAGGCCATGCGACGCGGCACGATGATCCACCGTCTCCTTCAACTGCTGCCGGAAGCAGACCCATCCCGTAGAGAAGAGCTTGCTTTTGCATGGCTGTCGAAGCCTGCATGGGGGCTTGATTTTGAGGACGTGGAACAACTGGTGGAGCGCGTGCTTCAGGTGATCGAACATCCTGAAATGGCGCCTCTTTTTGCACCGGGAAGCCGCGCGGAGCAGCCAATATCGGGCGTTAGCGCAGGACGCGTGGTGCTGGGGCAGGTGGATCGTCTGCGTATTGGCGAGGGCGAAATATGGATCTGTGATTACAAGACTAACCGCAATCCGCCTGTGCGTGCAGATCGCACTCCCGTTGCTTATCTGCGCCAGATGACTGCGTATCGCGCAGTTCTTCAGCAACTTCATCCTGGTTTCGAAGTTCACTGCTCACTCGTCTGGACGGAGGGGCCGTCTGTGGTCACCCTGCCGCCCGAACTGCTCGACAGCGCGCGTGTTGCGCATTTGATCTAGCGCAAGGTTCTTGCGGTTTCCCTTCGGGAGGCCGATATCGGTATCAGACAACATATTCCAGACAAGCAGGACACATGTCATGAGCGAGAACACCGTTGCAGTAACTGACCAGAGCTTCGAGACGCAGGTTCTGAATGCAGAAGGCCCGGTTCTGGTGGATTTCTGGGCCGAGTGGTGCGGTCCGTGCAAAATGATCGCGCCCGCTCTCGAAGAGATTGGTGCCGAATTCAAGGGACGTGTCACCGTGGCGAAGGTGAACATCGATTCCAATCCGGAAGCGCCAACCAAGTATGGCGTCCGCAGCATTCCGACGCTGATCGTCTTCAAGGACGGCAAGCCGGTTGCACAGCAGATGGGCGCAATGCCTAAGAGCCAGCTTAAGGCATGGGTGGAAAAGTCCCTCTAAAGACTTCTCACCTTCAAAATGACGGAGGGCGTGGTCAGAGCGTTCTGCCTTGTGTAGGATCGGGCCATGCGCCCGACTGCCCCGGATTTTCCGCCCCCCGTCATCCTGACTTCCACTGAGGAAGTTGCCAGCCTTTGCGAACGCCTGAAACAGGAACCGTTCGTCACGATCGACACTGAGTTCGTGCGTGAACGAACCTATTGGCCAGAACTCTGCCTGGTACAGCTGGCTGGTGAGAATGACGTTGCCGTCATTGATACTCTGGCACCCGGAATCGACCTGACTCCACTGTCAGAATTGCTGAATCAGGCAAGCTGCATCAAGGTTTTCCATGCAGCCAGACAGGATCTGGAAATCTTCCTGCATCTTTTTGACAGACTGCCTCAGTCGATTTTCGACACGCAGGTTGCTGCCATGGTTGCGGGATTTGGGGATCAGGTCGGGTATGACAGCCTCGTGGGTGCGATCACGGGGCGCACGATCGACAAGGCGCATCGCTTCAGTGACTGGTCTGCACGACCGCTAAGCAAGGCCCAGATCGCTTATGCCAGCGCAGATGTCACTCATCTCAGAACGGTATATCTCGCCCTGAAGGATCAGCTTGTTAAGCAGGGTCGTCTGAGTTGGGCAGATGCCGAGCAGGCCGTACTCACAGACCCTGCAACCTTCCGTCCGGATCCACGCGGCCTTTGGGAAAAGCTGAAAGCCCGCACCAACAACCGTCGGATGCTGGCAATTCTGCGCGAAGTCGTTGCATGGCGCGAACATGAGGCACAGGCAGCAGATGTTCCACGCCAGCGTATCATTCGCGATGAGAGCCTTCTGGAAGTCGCTGCCGTTCGTCCACAGGACCCGGAGGCGCTCTCCCGCATTCGCGGTGTGAACCGCGGTTTTGCGGAGGGGCGGATGGGTCGTGGTCTGATCGAGGCGATTGCGATTGCCGAGGCGCTCCCGGATACGGATCTTCCACGTCCTCCGGCAAAATCTGATCGCAGTGGCAGGCCCTCACAGGCGCTTGTTGCTCTGCTCAAGGTGCTGCTTGCAGCCAAGTGTGAAGAACACAAGGTTGCGCCAAAGCTTGTTGCCTCCTCTGATGATCTGGATCGCCTCGCTCTGGGTGAGACGTCTGGCATGGATGCATTGAAAGGCTGGCGGAAGGAAGTTTTTGGTATTGATGCACTGGCGCTGGTCCGGGGTGAAATCGCTCTGGCAGTGGTCCGAGGTCAGGTCGAGCTGCAACGCTTGGCTGTGCACTCTGCAAAATAATGCAGCATTTCGACGTAATGGCGAGTTTCTGCTAAGGAAGCGCATCCAGTCTGTATTTTCGGTCATATTCTTTCCGGAAGACACGACGGGATCATGGGATTTTCGGGCCACGTGCCCGCACGTGGAACAGAGGAAGACGATATATGGACTGGACGGACGATACGATCGCCAGGCTTCGGGATCTATGGAGCCAGGGGCTTTCGACTGCGGAAATCGGCCGCCAGCTCTCTATTACCAAAAACGCCGTAGTGGGTAAGGCGCATCGCCTCGGTCTGCCGCCGCGTCCTTCTCCGATCCGTAACCGCCCGGTGAAGGACGGCGTGCCCGGCGAAGCTCCGCCGCGTCGTAAAAGCACGCCGCGTGGTGGAAAAGCCGCCGCTGCAGCTGCTGCGGCCAATGAAGATCAGCTGCAGAGTGTTGCGGCTGTTGTCGCAGCGCCGGCAGAGGCCGCTGCAGCCACCACGCCAGCTTCTGCTGAAAAAGTTGCGCCGGCGGTAGCGCCTGCAGCCAGTAAGCCTGCTCCCGCAGCTGTGCGACCTGTTGCAGCACCACGTGCCGTAGTAGAGCCAGCACGCAAGGAGCCAGTTGTGGCTCCTGTCGCTCCTGCTCCGCGTCCTGCCGCTGCCCGTCCGGTTCCCTCACGCTTTCAGGAAGGTGTTGATCGCCCCGTGCGTCGTGGCCCGTCCTGCTGCTGGCCGATTGGTGATCCGGGTACGTCAGGCTTTCATTTCTGTGGGGCCCGTCCCCTTTCTGGGAAGCCGTACTGTGCAGAGCATGCTGCGATTGCCTATGTGAAGATCCGCGACCGTCGCGATGGCGGTTAATTCGGCGTTTTTCGTTTTCGATAAGCATAAAAAAAGCCGGAGATTTCTCTCCGGCTTTTTTTTATGTCTGCGATTTAAGCCCCATGCTTCCCGATCCGGGAACATGAGGCCTGCTATCTCAGGATGCGGTTTCTGTGGCTGGTGCTGCGGCTGGAGCAGACTCGCTCGCTACCGGACGAGGCGCGCCGTCTGTGATCATTTCAAGCTGGCCGGTGATCTGGCCACCATCTTCAACCTTGAGGCGACGGCACTTGGCTTTGCCGATCAGGCGGCCTGTAGCGCGTACTGTGAGGCTGCCACGAACAGTGAGCGTGCCGTCGATTGTGCCTGCGAGCTCCGCATCCTCAACCTCGATGCCGCCACGGAACACGCCGCCCTGCGAAACCGAGAGCTCGGTTGCCTGGATCATGCTTGCTTCAACCGTACCCTCAACAACGAGGCGCTCGGCATCCTGCACTGTTCCCTGAACGCTGATACCGCGCCCGACAACGAGCGTACGACGCTCTGGAGCGGTCTGGCGAGGCGCTGCACCCGGCGCTCCTGCAGCGCCCGGAATCGGGGCGCGGCCCGGCTGGGTAGCGGCAGGCGTTGGGCCAGCAGGTGTGTTGGAGGAAGGAGGCGTCGGGAAAGGTGTACGACCCATGGAAGCGGGGTCCTTCTGCTGGGGTGGCTGCTGGCTGGATGACGCTCCAGACCCGGATGTAGGAGTGGCCTGACTGGAAGAGTCCGGCCGGTTGGGAAAGATGGGCTGCGCGGCAGACGAAGTGCTTTCTGCAGGCTTGGCGTCTTCTTCCGGTGTGCGTCTTCTAAACAAGGAAACCCCGCTGCGGATCTGAAAAAAACGATGAAGCTGTCTTGGACCGTGATCCGTCTGTGCCACTCATGAAAAGCAGCATTTTCGAATTGATCCTCTGACAAAACCTACACGCTGACGGCCCACGGCGACAACCCGCACATTCCGTCAAAACAGCGCCTTTTACGCATGTCGGAAGGCAGGGGATGGCCGGGGAGTTGGCGCGTCACAAGAGGGGACCTATGATCGTGTTGATTTGATGGCGCAGTCCGCGTCTCGAACTTTTTTATTCTTGTTTTATCTGGAGTCCGAATGTCCTCTCCCCAGCACGATATTCTCTGCATCGGTAATGCCATCGTGGATGTGCTTGCTTCCGTGGAGCCATCGGTCATCGCTGAACTGGGTGCCGTTCCAGGCGGCATGACACTGATTGACGCTGAAACGATGCAGGCTATTGAAAAGCGCGTCACTGTCGAGCGCGTTGCAGGTGGCGGGTCGGGCGCTAACACAGCGGTTGTTGCCGCACGCATGGGCGCCAGCGTGGCTTATCTGGGTAAGCTTGCAGAAGACGACGCAGGCAAGCATTTCGCCCATGACATTCGCGAGCAGGGCATTACCTTTCCGTCCCAACCGCTCGCCGCTTCACGGAGCATTCCAACCGCGCGATGCATTATCCTGGTTACGCCGGACGGGCAGCGCACGATGTTCACGTATCTCGGTGCCTGCACAGAATTTACATGCGATGACGTTATTGGTGATGTCGTTGCGTCATCGGCTGTCACGTATCTGGAAGGTTATCTTTACGATAAGCCCCAGGCACAGGATGCTTTCAACCATGCTGCAACACTTGCGCATGCTGCAGGCCGTGATGTTGCACTGACACTGTCAGACACGTTCTGTGTGGAGCGTCATCGTTCTGCATTCCGTGGCCTTGTGGCAGGTCACGTGGATATCCTGTTCGTCAATGAGGCAGAGCTGCTGGCGCTTTATGAAACCACGGATTTCGAGGCTGCCACGCGTAAGGTCGCGGTTGAGACAAAGCTCGCTGTCATCACGCGTAGCGAAAAGGGTGCGGTGGTTATCGCCGGGGAAGAGCGTCATGACGTTTCAACGGCGCAGGTCAAGGTCGTGGATACCACGGGTGCAGGCGATGCATTTGCAGCAGGATTTCTTGCAGGCTTGAGCAAGGGACGTGATCTGACGACCTGCGCTAAGCTGGGGAATGCGGCTGCGGGTGACATCATCACGCGCTTTGGCGCACGTCCTGAGAAAGACTTTGCGCTTAAAGCCTGAAGCGTTCGTTCAGAGGTCGGCCCAGCCGATTCGGTCAACGTTCGCACGTCCAAACGATTTGCGGACTGCCGGATCAAGGAGGGCGGCCAACTCTCCAGTCGGGTCATAGTCCGGCATGAAGCGCCGCATCATGTCGTTCTGGCCCGTGGCAGGGTGGAAGTAGATTTCGCTCACTCCGGGTGGCAGGCGCGGAATCAGTCCCTGGATTCGTTCCGGGGTCATGTGGCCTGACCAGCGCAGACCGAAGCACCAGTCATTGGTCTTCAGCCCCGCCCGGGAAAGCTGATGGCGCAGGACGCTGATCCAGCGGCGGAGTGCTCTGTCCCCCAGCGTTTCAGTGCTCTCAACGGGCTTTGGAGGTTCCAGGGGCGTCCGAACGGCTGTGAGCCCATGTTTTAGGCCCGACTCGATCAGAAATTTCCCGACGGTTGGATGGAGATGCATGTGCTTGTGAGCGTTTGCGTGATCAAGCGTGAGTCCGCTCAGGTCAAAGGCGCGAAACTGCGCCTCTATTTCCCGGCGTAAGGCGCGGCGGGAATGGGGGCGAAAGAAATATTCCACCCCAAAGCGCAACTGATTGCGTCCGAACCAGCCTTGTTCATCGGTGATCGCAGGGAGATCGAGGACGGATTTACCCTCGATTGCCACGACATGAAGGCCTACCCGTAGGTCGGGCATTTTTTTAGCCCGACGCACGGCATCTACGGCTGCCGGGCCTGCTACCATCAGACTCGCTGTGGAGAGAATACCTTCTCGGTGCGCTATCTCGATGGCTTCGTTCACCTCTTCGCTCATCCCGAAATCATCGGCTGAAACGATGGCGCGTCGTTGAGCAGGAAGGCTCATGGAGATCTCCGGAGCAGGGGCTGCGTATGAAAAAGGGGTGTAGCCAGCTTGGCCACACCCCTTCTGAAACTGCGTTCAGGGCCTGGATCAGGCTGCGTGGCGATCCTTGAGGAACTGGAAGAACTCCACACCCTCACGAAGGCGGCGTTTCATCATCTGCGGGCTGCGAACCATTTCGTTCACGATCGAAGCGATCTTGGAGCCGCGGAAATAGAATTTGCGATAAAATTCTTCAACGCTTTCGAAAATTTCCGTGTGCGACAGATGCGGATAGTGCAGCGGTGCGATCTGAACGCCGTTTTCGTCGATCAGCTCTGCCGCTTCCTCATTCAGCCAGCCATTCTCCGTTGCCTGCTTGTGCAGGAAGGTGCCGGGATAAGGCGCTGCCAGTGAAACCTGCAGGGTATGCGGGTTGATCTCCTTGGCGAACTTGATCGTTTCCTGAATGGTGTCTTTCGTCTCGCCCGGGAGGCCTACGATGAACGTGCCATGGATCTTGATGCCAAGTTTGTGGCAGTTGCGGGTAAACTCCTTGGCCGTCTCGACGAGCATACCCTTTTTGATGTTGTGAAGGATCTGCTGGTTGCCGCTCTCATAGCCGACCAGAAGAAGGCGCAGGCCGTTTTCTTTCAGAATTTTCAGGGTGCTGTAGGGAACGTTTGCCTTGGCGTTGCAAGACCATGTGACGCCCAGCTTACCCATTTCACGGGCAATGGCTTCGGCGCGGGGCAGATCGTCCGTGAAGGTGTCATCATCAAACATGAATTCCTGCACCTGCGGGAAATACTGCTTGGCGAGACGTACTTCGGCAGCAACATGTTCCGGGCTGCGGGTGCGGTAGCGGTGTCCACCGACCGTCTGGGGCCACAGGCAGAACGTGCAGCGCGACTTGCATCCGCGACCCGTATAGATCGAAATGTAAGGATGCTTCAGATAGCCGATGAAGTAGTCGTTGATGTTGAGGTCACGCTTGTAGACTTCCGTCACGAACGGAAGACTGTCCATGTCCTCGATCATCGCCCGGTCTTTGTTGGCAATTACCTCGCCTTCTGCGTTGCGCCACGTAATGCCGTCAACTTCAGAGAGGGGCTTGCCTTCTGCAATTTCCTTGATTGTGAAATCAAATTCGTTGCGCGCCACGAAATCGATCGGTCCACCCTGACGCATGCTTTCGTCAGGCTGCACGGCAACCTTGGCGCCGACCATGCCGATGATCAGCTTTGGATTCGTATCCTTGAGCATCTGAGCCACACGGACATCCGATGCGAAGGACGGCGTTGATGTGTGGATGATGACCAGGTCGCGGTTTTTAACGTCTTCCAGAATGGGGTCCATGCCCATCTTGGCCGGCGGAGCATCGATCAGCCGTGATCCTGGGACCAGGGCTGCAGGCTGTGCGAGCCAGGTGGGAAACCAGAAAGACTTGATCTCGCGTTTGGCCTGGTAGCGGGAGCCTGCACCACCATCAAAGCCGTCGAAAGAAGGAGGCTGGAGAAAAAGGGTTCTCATCATAATCAAACGCTCCTGTTTGTGCCGGGCTGCGTGGTGGTGCCGCTTGCCGCAGAATTCTTTGTGCGTCGCGCGATATGGACTGTTCTGCCGCGCCATGCAACGCGTGACCCGCGTGCACTGCCCACCATAATAGCCGCAGACAGCCAGTCGCGCACGGGAAGGAAGGGAATCCCTGCTGGTAACGGGCATTTCGTAGCGCGATCCACCATCGATGCGCTTATGGCCCGCAGAAACCAGGTCAGGGCAAGAATCATCCAGCTAAGCCGGGTATTCGGGCGGAAAAGCACACAGGCTATTGCCCAGAAAAGTGGCAGCTGGATTGAAGAAAGGCCGTAGCCCAAGGGCTCGACATTCTTGACGGTTCGCCCCCAGCGCAGTTCGTGCGCGAGCAACTCCATCAGAGATTGTTCGCCAACGGTAGTGTGGGTCAGGGTGGGAGCAATCGCGATGTCCCCCCCCTGCTGGCGAATAAGGCGGCCGAGTTCGGCATCATCGGCCACATGGTCAACCAGAGCCCGCAGGCCACCGATGGCCTCCAGTTTCTGGCGTGTCAGGGCCATTGTGGCGCCAAGGCAGTCCTGACGCCCCAGAAGGCGGGACATCATCACGCCCGGAAGAAAATTGTGATTGATCTGGCAGGCACCCAGTTGCTGCACGAGGCTGCCAGTCGCTGGCCTGCCCGCATACAGCGTGGTGATCAGATCCGTTCCGGGTTTTTCAAGCGAGGATACAACATGCTTTAGGTAGTTTGGGGTTACATGGATATCAGAGTCTGAAACGACGATGATATCGTGATGCGCTGCCCCATACATGTTGATGAGGTTGCCGATTTTGCGGTTCGGACCGTGTTCTTCATCGTCAACCACAAGCGTGATGTCGACGTTCGGATGTCTTGCTTTCAGACGTTCCACGACCGGGATCGCAGTGTCCTGAGTCGACTGAACTCCGAAAACGATCTGGAAAGCCGGATATTCCTGAAGGCAGATGCTGTCGAGCGCATCATCAAGCAGGAGTTCATCTCCATGTAGCGGCTTGAGGACGGTAATTGCGGGCCAAGTTCGCTCAATTGAGCGCAATGCGGCGTCGGCCGCGGTCTCGCCCCGCCGGAACCGGCTGAGCAAGGTTGCGCCAATCAGCGCCTGCAGGCTTCCGGCAACTGAAACAAGCCCTGTAAACCCGGCGGCAATAGAGAGAGGTGTGGGCACGTGTGGTTTCTAGCCTCCTGCCGTCAGGGCAGGAAATAGATGTGCGTCCGCACATGCAGTTTCAATCATGCAGGAAGAGGCTTGTCTTGTGATCTAGAAGATTCGCCAGCCCGCTTGCGCCACCCTGACCAAGAGCGCCACCGAAGTCAGAACGCTGTGCAGCGACCTGGCTGATATGCCCGTTCAGGAGAATATCCGTAATCTTCCATCCTGAGGGAGAGGACGTCATGATGTAATCAACCGGCGTGCTGTCACCTGTTGTTCCGCCAATGGTTGTGTCAACGATCTGGCCACCTGCTGGGTTGGCGCGCGTCTGCGGCATAACCTTGAACACCGCATTGGTGCCGGGTTTGAACGTGGATGCGTAACGGGCAATGGTGAACTGGCGGAATGAGCCGAGCAGTCGCGTGCGGTCCGCAGGACTGAGATCATTGTAGCGAAGCCCCACGGAACGACGCAGAACAGCCTCCAGATCAAATGCCTTGTCCACGGCGGGGGCAATTATTCCTGCGCGTTGCTGGGCAGTCTTTCCCGATGTCTGCGCAGCACGCAGGGCATCATACAGACCGTTGATCGGTGCTGAGGATGTATCAGACGCTACGGAAACACTCTGGGCTGAAGACGAAGCTGCCTGAGCCAGAGCATTGCCGCGGGCGATACCTAGGATTCCTCCCGCAATGAACAGGGAGAGAGTCGCATGTTTCGAAATTCGGCGGATCATGGTCATGCTTTCGTCCTATGTGACATTTTGTGCAAGAGGTCAGCACGAAATTGCGTCAGATCAATGGAACATGGAAAGTTTTACTCTGTGTCTGATAAGCAACAGTCTTTCATACAATTATCATGCACGACATTGAGGCGTGATGGTCAATGGGGCTATAGTCAGTGAATCGACTGTCTGGCTAACCCCGTATCCGGCACTGAACGCCAGAGGGTTTACCCGAGTTTCTACGGAAAGCCTGATCGTCACCAGATGCGAAAGGCCCCGGTGTGCTTCAACGCGAGCGCGTAATCCCGGTGGCAAGAACCAGAGGACTATAATGGCCGTTCCTTTGATGCAGGCTGTCCGAGTCGGACGGTACGTTGTCAAGCAGCACATCACGGGCCGCAAGCGCTACCCCTTGGTCCTGATGCTCGAGCCTTTGTTTCGCTGCAACCTGGCTTGCGCCGGATGTGGCAAGATTGATTATCCGGCGCAGATCCTGAACCAGCGCATGAGCCTTCAGGAATGCCTTGATGCAGATTCTGAAGCCGATGCCCCGGTCATTGCCATCGCTGGTGGCGAGCCTCTGCTGCACAAGGAAATGCCGCAGATCGTCAAGGGTCTGATCGAGCGTAAGAAATACATCTACCTCTGCACGAATGGTCTGCTTCTTGAGAAGAAGCTGGACGATTACGAGCCCTCTCATTTCTTCTCATGGGATGTGCATCTGGATGGTGATCAGCTGATGCATGATGCGTCAGTCTGTCAGGACGGTGTGTTTGAGCGTGCAACCGCTGCCATTCGTGCTGCAAAGGCGCGTGGTTTCCGTGTCTCGATCAACTGCACCCTATTCGACGGTGCTGTTCCGGAACGCGTTGCGGCCTTCTTCGATGAAGCCATGGCAATGGGTGTGGACGGCATCATGACCGCCCCAGGATACGCATATGAGCGTGCACCTGATCAGGCGCACTTCCTGAACCGTCAGAAGACCAAGCAGCTTTTCCGTGACATCTTCCGTCTGGGTAAGGGCAAGAAGTGGCGCTTCACGCAGTCACCATTGTTCCTGAACTTTCTGGCAGGCAACGAAAACTATCATTGCACGCCTTGGGGTAAGCCGCTCCGCACTGTCTTTGGCTGGCAGCGCCCCTGCTATCTGCTGGGCGAGGGCTATGCCAAGACATTCAAGGAATTGATGGATGATACTGCCTGGGAGCAGTATGGCACAGGCGCATACGAGAAATGCGCAGACTGCATGGTTCACTCCGGGTATGAATCCACGGCTGTGATGGATGCGGTCCGTCGTCCCTGGCATATCGCAAAGGTCGCCTTGTTCGGACCCGAGACCGAAAAGCCGATGGTTCCTGAAATCTCGCTCGCAAACCAGCGCCCTGCCGAATATGGCTATGAAGCGCAGGTCGCAACGCAGATGGAACAGATCTCCAAAGGCTCCAAGCCGGCACGTGGTCCGCGGGTTCGCGTAAACGGACGTGCAGCTAATGCTGTCTCTGAAGCTGCTGATGCCGCTGACTGATCTTTCAGTCGACTGGTAGGCATATAGTGAAAGCCACTTCCCTAAGGGGAGTGGCTTTTTTGATGTGGATCAGAGGTGTTCGTGGATAAATGACAGGAATGTCATGGTGCTTGGAAAATTGCCTGCTATCATCGCGATCTTCATAACTCTGGCCGGACCATGTTGACCCCTATTTTTATCATCTGCCTGCTCATTCTCCTGAACGGTGTTTTCGCCATGGGGGAGCTGGCACTGATTTCCGCCAAGCGACCACGTCTTGCGGTGCTGGCTAAGAAAGGAGTCCGGGGCGCCGACCGCGCCATGCGTCTTGCTGATGACCCTCATGGATTCCTGCCGACCGTTCAGGTTGGCATGACGCTGGTTTCCATCCTGGAAGGTACATTCGGCGGTAGCCAGCTTGAGTCCACGGTGACAGCCTGGATTTATCAGGTTCCGGTTCTCAGGCCTTTTGCTGGCGAACTGGCGATCGTGTTTGTTGTGGCGATGATCACGTTTGCAATGCTGGTGTTTGGAGAACTGGTGCCAAAGCAAATGGCACTTCAGCAGCCGGAGCTGATTGCATCACGTCTTTCGTTTCTTCTCGTGAGCCTGTCGCGGATCGCGCAGCCGGTTGTCTGGTGCCTGAGCAAGACGTCCTCGCTGGTGCTGCGCCTGCTCGGCGTTGGCCCCTTGACCCGGGCTGCCGTCACTGAGGAGGAGCTGCGTGCCGTTCTGGCAGAGGGAGCGCAGGCTGGCGTTCTCGAAACTGAAGAGCGAGCAATGATCGAGCGCCTCCTTCGGCTTGCAGATCGTCCTGTTCGTGCCATCATGACGCCAAGAAACGAGTTGTTCTGGGTGGATCGACATGCTGATCAGGAAACCCTGATCAGCAAACTCCGTCAGTCATCCTTTGCACGTATTGTGGTCTGCGAAGGGGATGTTGATCATCCGGTTGGCGTTATTCTGGCCAAGGACATTATGGACCGGCTGCTTCTTGGGTTGCCCGTTTCCATTGAAGCAGTTTTGCGCGAACCGCCTGTGATACCAGACAGCCTCACAGCGCAGGATATGATCGAGCGTATGCGTGGGGTCACGCTGGGAATCACGTTTGTTCTGGATGAATATGGCTCGTTTGAGGGGATTGTAACGCCCTCAGATGTCTTTGAGGCGATTGTTGGCGACGAAACGACAGATTCTGCCCCTTCAGAATTGCAGGCTGCTGAAGGTGCTGATGAATATATTCTGGACGGTTTCATGCCTGCGGACGAGGTGCGCTCAAAGCTCGATCTGCCGGAGCTCCCAGCATCTGGTAGTTATCACACGCTCGGTGGTGCCATCCTGGCGCTGTTACGTCGCGTGCCGGCCAAAGGCGACAAGGTCGCCTTTGCGGGATGGCTGTTTGAAGTTTTGGAGATGGAGAGGCGGCGGGTCATTCGGGTGAAGGCCAGCCGACAGGTTCTCGCCGAAAACTGACAGGGTGGCCTGGCTTGTTATCTCAGGCCCGGCTTACGAACACCGCAGTATTCTGCCTGTTGACGTCTGCGTATCCACCTTTCTGGCCATATGCCTGCGGAATATTGTCTGCATTGGTCAGTGGTGCTGTTAAAACGCTCACCACTCGTTTCTGGGTTCCAATGGCGAGTTGTAGCAACTCTTCATTGCGCGTCATGGCAATGCTGATCCGTTCCAGTAGTGGCCGAACGTCTTCAGTGATGTTCCCAGTTTCGCGCGCGCTGGATACGCTTGCCTCGAACAACTCTGAGAGTTTCTGTTTTTCAGGCAACAAAGCTAGCGCGTCACTTAGGTTCCCTGCCGTCAGAGCGGAATTCTCTGTTTCCAGAAGAGCCAGAAGGTCCTGCATCAGGGATGTGTCCCGAAAAGTCATTTGGCTTCCTGCATGGCAAGCATCTGGCGATCTATTGCGTCTGTGAGGCCAAGGCCTCCGTTATCTTCCATCTGCTTCGCAATCTGCTCAACAATCATGGGTTTGAACTGCTTCTCACCTGCGCCGCCGCTAAACATGTTTTTGTCGTCATCATCAGACTGAAACATTGGCTGCAGCATCTGATTAATTGTCATGGACTCAAAGTCCCGAGCGGCCTTCATGGTTTTGTCTTCCATGGAAGATGATCCCTGCATGGCCGATTGTGGCATGGTCATGGTAATGTGCATATCAACGCATCTCCAGATCGGCCTGCAACGCGCCATCGGCCTTGATTGCTTGCAGAATGCTGATCATGTCGCGTGGGCCAACGCCGAGTGAGTTGAGGCCAGCAACAAGTTCACGCAGGGTCGTGCCACCTTGCATGACAGCAAGGTGATGGTTTTTCCCGGTATCCACATTGATGTTTGTCCTGGGGACCACTGCAGTCTGACCGTTCGAAAACGGACCAGGCTGCGAAACCTGGGGTGTCTCCGTGACTTGTACGGTCAGATTGCCTTGTGCGACGGCAACCGTGCTGATTCGGACATCCGCTCCCATGATAATTGTACCGCTTGCCTCATCCACGATAACTTTTGCCGGGTTGTCGGGTTGAACCAGTAAATCCCCGATTCTAGACAACGTGGCGACGGGATCCCTTGAAGTCAGGGCGATCAGCAGCGTGCGTGGATCTTGAACGGTCGCGATTGGACCCAGGGTCTGGTTGATCACGGCTGCGATGCGCGTTGCCGTTGTCAGGTCCGGATTTCGCAAACTCATGTGCAGGCTTGTGCGGTGACTTAAATCGAAGGGCACTTCACGCTCGACAACGCCACCATTGGCTATATGTCCGCTTGTAGGAACGTTGCGCGTAATGGATGCCGCCGCTCCGCGTGTACTGAACGCGTTTGTTGCCAGTGATCCCTGTGCGACGGCATATACTTCTCCGTCCGCAGCCATCAGCGGTGTTACCAGAAGCGTTCCACCTGTAAGTGAAGAAGAATCACCTGCCGCTGATACGGTGACGTCAATCCTGTTTCCACCGTGCTCAAATGCTGGAAGATCAGCCGTGACCATGACTGCTGCAACATCATGGGTCTGAAGCTGCGTCTCCTGATCACGAATGTTGACGCCGAGGCGGTTGAGCATCGAAATCAGCGTTTCACGGGTAAAAATCGAGTTTGTCAGCCGGTCACCGGTGCCGTTCAGACCGACAACAAGGCCATAGCCAATCAACTGGTTGCTCCGTACGCCTTCCATATCCGTAATGTCCTTGATGCGGACAACGGCAGCTTTGGAAGGGGCAGGAAGCAGGAGGGCCAGTGTGCATAATATTGCACTGATCTGGCGCCAGAAGCGTGTTGAAATGGGTATGAGAGGCATGATTGTGGCAAAAAATCCCGCACTCAGCGAAAGCGATTGCTTCCTGTCTGAGGACCTAAATGCCAGTAATGGATGAAGAATCTCCTAACAGTGGGCGGATTTCTGCCCTTTTGAGTTGCGTTACACTTTATGTTCGGACTTGGCGGGAGGGCCCTTGATGGGTATAAGCCGCGCGTCATCGCCCACGGCTGTGCAGAAGCGGACGTCGGCGGACTTGTCAGGGAATGGACGCGCATGATCACGTTACCGCCAGACTATCGGCCCTCCGATGCTGAAGAGTTCATGAATTCTCTACAGGTCGAGTATTTCCGCCAGAAACTGCTTCAGTGGCGTGCAGAGCTCCTGCGTGAGGCCGATGGAACTCTTGCCAGCCTTTCAGAGGGCGGCATCCATGAAGCTGATATTACAGATCGCGCCAGCGTAGAGACTGACCGAGCATTCGAGCTCCGTACCCGCGATCGTGCACGCAAGCTGATCTCCAAGATCAACATGGCGCTGGAACGCGTTGATAACGGCACATATGGCTACTGCGAAGAAACAGGTGAACCAATTGGCCTGAAGCGTCTTGAGGCGCGTCCGATTGCAACAATGTCGATTGACGCCCAGGAGCGTCATGAACGCATGGAAAAGGTTCATCGCGACGACTAAAGGGGTTGCATGGTGCGCTTCAAAGCGGTAGGAAGCGCGCCAAGCAACGATGCTGCTGTAGCTCAGTGGTAGAGCACTCCCTTGGTAAGGGAGAGGTCGACAGTTCAATCCTGTCCAGCAGCACCATTTTTCCTTGTTTTTCAGAGACTTAAGATTTTGAAGAGTCTCACTT
>Ga0157363_1000768_pt1 | contig 25267 bp, 13 predicted proteins | sample AttsexASBM1_FD_111477 | JGI IMG/M metagenome (GOLD analysis project Ga0157363, IMG submission 111477) | Fungus gardens microbial communities from leaf cutter ant in Ribeirão Preto, State of São Paulo, Brazil - Atta sexdens ASBM1 | ecosystem: Host-associated > Fungi > Mycelium > Unclassified ... | reverse complement strand
ATATATATATATATATATATATAGCGGACACTAATCCTGGTCTAAAATTGAGTTGAAATATCCTGAGTCATTTTTTCTATAGTGCTTTATGAAGCAGTTATTATGGATTAAAGCTAATCTAATGGGCACCGTCTTTTAAACGAACGCACGTCCGTAAGCCGCGCGCTTAGTAGTGTGTCTTAGTGATACTTGCATCGAGATTTGATTTTTTTGCTCTTGAAAAATCGATTTTAAATTGATTTTTTATCTCTCGATTCTTTCGGAATTCTTTCGATCCAATTTTTCAGAAAATCATATTGACGATTCTCTATTTTTACAAAGCGTTAATTTTAAAAAGAAGGGCGAACGAAGCGATTGGACGCTAATTACCGAATCTAGAATTTTTGCCACTGCTCTAGCGCTGTGAGCTCAAGTTCTGTGTCATCTATATAGATCTATATAGACTTATATCTATATAAATATTATAAACTAGAGTCTCTATATAAGTCTCACGATCTTGTAAAAATTTTCATTGAATTTTGAAATAAAATAACGGAACCGATTATCAATGCTATTATATCTCCACTTTGAGTATCGTGAACGTGACGATTGGCGATAATCTGCGTAGAGTGAACCAAAGTGCCGTAGAGGGACTCTACGTAGTAAATAATCTAGAGGCGGATCCATAGACGTTGAAGATTCAATATGATCCTAAGTTGAATAGAGCTTGAGAGGTCATGAACCAATTAGAGGTATTAGCATCTTAAGCTATTGCTTGAGATTAAAGATTTGTTCGTGTCGCATACTCCAACATGCTCCTGCCATATATAGTATAGTATGCGCTAATAAGCGCATTGGAGTGAGTAAGAATTATGTTAGGAGCATGTTGGAGCACGCGAATAAACTTTAAGAATGGACTATGGATTCTGGCCTAAAGTCTTTCTCAGAATAGAGTCATTGTTAGACGCCATTTTATTTCAGATTGTCGTGACTCTTATATAGAGACTCTACAGTAAACACTAAGTTACATTATCTAATAAGAAAAACAAAACTGCTCATTCGCATCAATGATGCGCATACGCAGTTTTTATAGTTTACGTTATGTACACTATAGATTTTCAGTATTTGCAGTTAATAACATTTTTTTACGTTTTCCTCTGTTTTTTCATATTCGACAACTGTAAATGTAACTGATTTTCAATATTCACAGTGAATTACGGAATACCGTTGTGTGCGAATGCAGTTACATATACGTCATATGTATCTGGTACAAGTTTAAATCATTTTAAATATTAAATTTTTAGAAGTTCTTGATATTATCTTTGTAAACTGTAGGAAGTAAAAAGCATCAATTGGCATTGTTTCAAAAAACATTGCCAATAAAGCGGCATCTAAATCCGATAAAGACTTGATTAATCAATATTTCGTTTCCTATGATGCAATATCAAAGTTGCATAATATTAGCATAATTAATTTACAAGTACCTCAACAATATAACAAATCAAAAAAGACCACCTGAAGTGAATGCATAAACCTATAATAATTCAACAAATTTTTCCAAAAGAAATTACATCTAAAAATGATCATGTTATCGATAATCCTGATTTTGAATTTTCGTCTGCAGATTGTTAAAAGGGATATAACTAACATGAAAAAACAGAACACAAAAGCAAATTCCGATTAGAAAGGTTTTTTCAAAATGGATATAATGGTAACTTGTTTAATGTTGTATTTTTGTACTAAACAAATTTCTAATTAAAAGATAAAAACTCTTTCTCTTTATATCAAAATAAATATTTTAATTACTAACATATATACGAATTTAACGTCTACATTTAATTTTATTGATTCTTGTTCTAATATCAAAAAGAAAAGCAATTTGAGTGGTCATTGAGATTGAGAGCAGGAATCTTATATTATCATATTATATTATATTAAAAATGAATACAAGATTAAAATATGCTAGAATTAACATCTAATCTATTTTTAATAGAATAAATTTTCCAATGACTAACTTTTCTTGCAATAATTTTTTCTAAAAGAAAGCTTAAATTCATTATTTTTAAATTTCTTTTCATATTATATATTTTTGGCAAATTAAATTAAAGAGTAAATAACTCTCAGTGTTGGTGTATAACTAAATTCGAACTGCACTTAATACATTTTAATTCGATCTGATAAATTTAAATTAAATTAAAACATTTTAATTCAGTTTAATGTAATAAATCGAAAACCAAATCTGTGTTACAGGTGATAGTAGTAAATTAGGACAAATCACAAACGCCATCACATTTATAATTTCCAAGAACTTACAGGGACTTGTTCATAAAAGGTTTTCAACGATTATTCAAAGTTGTACTATTATATTACTGTTTCAAGTAGGATGACGATTACAAATATTGACGAGAAATTTGTCGCGCTAAATTCGATTGTAAGAGAAAATTTTACAGAAAATTTGATTGATAACATTGTGCTGATGTCGGATATTTGAACGGACAAGTACAATAGCAAAAGCTACTTGTATCTTATGCACATTTTATCGATGGTACAGAAATTGAACCCATTGAGCTTGAAAAGTCTTCTAGAAGAAGCTCAATGCTAGTGTATAATAATGGTAATGATTACAGAGAGTGCTGCTAATATATCGAAAGCTGCACGCGATATATTTGAACCTTTGCTATGCTTTACAACACATCAGCTCAATCTAATAGTAATAGTAGGGGATGCAATTAAATTAGCATCTGAATTAAAAAATATTGTGGCAAAAATAAAAAAGATTGTAACTTTTCTTAAACGATTGATAAAAGTAGCCGATAAATTAAGAGCGTTTCAGATGAAAACGAATTCCAATGGTGAACATTTTAAAATGATTCAAGAGTCTGAAACTCGGTGGCACTCAACGTTTTATGTGTTAGAAAGTATATTTTGCAAATATTAGTACTATCCTATTCAAATATTCAAACTTGTAATATCTCTAATGTAATGTGTATCAAAGAATCGCTTAAAATTTTCTCCCCCATAGAATCCGTAGCTGTAGAAATGTCAGATAAACAATATATAACCGGAAGTAAAGTTATTCCGATTGTTCATTGTTTAAACAATGTAGATCATTGTTAAACATTCTAGATCAGGTAAATATGCGATTGTATGGGAAAGAGAATTCCAATCAAGCATCCATAGAAAAAAATTATTTTCTTAGTATCGCAACTTTATATTTTTTTTTTAAATTACATTTTACTAGTATCATGGATACGAAGACGATCACAAGAATGTTAAATTTAGTGAAACGAAGAGTTAAAAACTCTTAATGTTGAAAATAAGGAAAATCAAGTAAATTGTTTAGAACTTCCCCCCCCCTCCCCCATTGGTATTTTGTCTGCGTAGAATTTTTATTAAGTTAGCATATAATAACAATTCTAAAAACTGAAGATGGTTTAGCGAATATTCCCATTAAATTTCGACAATTTTTAAATAGTCCCGTGTCACTTCGAGAAACGGTCTTGTACAAGAATGGGAAAAATTAAAGTACGTATACCCAAATCTGAAATTATAAAATTCCGATTAATTTTAGGAACATCGATCTCATCTGAAAGATTGTACAGTCGGAAACATTGTTTCCGAAAAACATAGTAGATTATCTAGCAATCGAGTCTCAACGCTGATTTTCTCAATTCTTTAAAGAATAAATATTGAGAACTGTGATGTAGGATAAATAAAGTTCAAACAAACTTTACAATAATATATGTAAATTTTCTGTAAATATATGTAACTGTTCTATTACATATATTATTGTAAATAAGGTTTCTCTGTGAGGATTAAAAACGTTATTTTAAATTAATTATTCTCAGATAATAATTTCAATGTGAGGCAATAATTTAAATGTGATCACCGCGCTCATAAAGAGCACAATGCAATAATATTTATTAAAAAGTTATGAAACAATCCATTTAAGTTCTAAATAATATATATGGTTAAAAAATATGATTAAAAAATGTTTACTGATTCAAGTCAGGGACACATAAAAAAAACTTAAGGCAATAAGGCGTAGCAAGCAGAAAGAAATCGGCCAATCACAATAGAATTTACTTTATGTTCTCTATTACGATTAGCTGATGCGATTACTGCTTTATGTTTTTGTATATGCCATGAGCTTTATACTTAAGTCTACTAAAAATATATTTAAGTCGATGTTAATACGTATGTATAATACACAACCAAAAAGTACAATGTAATTGTAAGAAATCTCGTCTATATAGTATAAATATTGTTATTTGTAATATAAATCTTATTATTTTGTTAATTAATTCATTAATCCATTTTAATCTTATTTATGAAGTGTTAAAAAAAAGATTTGAAAAAGTCAAACTTTTACTTATTTTTTTTTTAGAAACTGACTGGCTGCTGGGAAAAGAATCGAAAGAATCGATTATTCAGAATCGATCCTTTTTTTATCCGCTTAATCGATTGTAAATCGATGTTAAGAATCGAACTTAAAAGAATGGATTGATTCCGAAAATCAATCTTTTTTTTTAAGAATCGGCACTAGTAACGCACACTAGTTGCACCTCCATGCGAGAAAGAGCAGACAACACCATTGGTGGCTGACGCAGAGGGGAATCGAGTGTGTGCCGGGATAAGCACTCCACTCAGTCAAGAGTTGAGTAGAGCCTGTTACCTTGGGGAGGAGAAATCATTCCTAAAGACGGAAGAATCATTATTGGATCAACGGCATCAGAATCAGGAAGGCAACAGGAAACCATCCGATTTTCCCATGAGCACACGTCTATGTTGAAATGAAAGATAAGGATTTAGGATTACCGGGTGAACCGGGTAAAGACCGGCGCTCGGATAGGTTTGGTGTGAAATGTGCGACCGGGCATGCGAGGATAGACGACCAAGTTCCGCATGCGAAATTGATGACTGGAAGAGAGATGTCAACTGAGGGAATCGATTGATTTGGCTACCTGGAACATGCGTAGTCTACTACAAGTAGGGAAACTTCGAAAAAGAGAACTCGTAAAACTTCGAAAAACTGGACATATGTGAAATAGCTGAGACTCACTGGAAAGAAAAAGAACACTTTCAAACATTGAACCAATAAATCTCGCAATATATATCTCGAGAACCAAAGAAACAAGAAGAAATGAGATGGCATTTATCGTCAGCAAGAAGCTGATACTACATGTGTACGAATATCGCCCCATCAGCGATCGACTCATCGTGATGACTCTGGATGCGAAACCAACACGACTTCACTTGATACAAGTATATATGTCGACCTCAGAAGCAAAGGAGGTGGAAAGAATAAACTCTGTCATAAAACAGTTAGCAACCAAAATACCGGCCAAAGAGTCTCTAATAAATATGAGAGATTTTAATGCGAAAGTCAGAAAGACCGTAGAGAACAAAGTATCAATTGTGGGGAAGTATGATCTTGGAGAGAGAAATGACAGGGAGGAGCAACTGTTAAATTTCGCTATTGAGAATAAATTTACTTTTGTGTGTGTGTGTGTGTGTGTGTGTGTGTGTGTGTGTGTGTGTGTGTGTGTGTGCGCGCGTGTGTGTGTGTGCGCGTGCGTGTGTGTCAACGTCTTTAAACATCATCCTAGACACCTATCAACACGGAGAAGCCCCGATGACCACACAAAAAACTAAATTTATTATTTTCTAATTAGATTTAGATGGAAGGATCCTCAATAGTTAATACAAAGCGTGATGCGGATGCTCAGACCACAATCTATGGGCTAAATTTAGAATTAAATTGAAAAAACAACCTGAATTCAGCATGAAATGACAGTTGATGAAATCCGGAACAATTCCGAACCGCTTTGGAACATAAGGGGATACCAGAAATGGGAGGTTGCTCAGATGGCAGGAGACAGAGGATTATAAACGCCGTGAATCAATGCTCTAAATCAAGAATTATTAAAAAAAGCATTGGATGACTGACAATACATTACAACTTGCTGAACAGAGAAAAGCCGAAGCAGAGACGATAATAAACATACACGGCTTGAACAAATAAACCGGAATATAAAAACAGCTAGCAGATGAAATAAAAATGAATATATCTCAATATGTGGAACTTGAATGGTATTCTAACCGCCATGAATCCCGTTCAACAAAATCAAATATCTGTCTAGAGAGTTTATACCGCGAACACAAACAATCAAAAACGAACAAGAAGTGGAAGTTAATAATTTGATCGAGGTGGAAGAGATACTGCCAGGAACTGTGAGGATGATTACGACTCGATGAATAGTGATGCATACCCACTAGAGGAACCCGGCATAATGCGAAGAGGTCGAAAGAGCAATAAAACTCTTAAAACAAAAAAAAATCTCCGGAAGCAGATAACAGCCGAGATCTTGAAAGCCATGAGAGAAAAAGGAATGGATTCATATCCACAGAATATATAACATACATGGGAGACCGTGGATGGTCTTGGTGGGAGTCGACGTTTGTTCCCATCTTTAAAAAGGGCTCACTTTTGGAATGTATGAACTATAGTTCATCTTTGGAATGTATACAATAATAGCACTGGTATCGCACGCTAGTAAGATCCTTCTGCACATTATACACGGATGATTGAAACTGTTCCTTTTGCCACAGATATCGGATGGATTTGTCCCAGGCAGGCGTACGAGAGTGCAAATTCTAAATATCAGATAACTTAGAGAAGGCAAGAGAATTCAATCATTCGGTGTTTTTTTGTTTTGTTAACTATAATAAGGCGTTTGATAAGGTGAGATGGAATCTGCTGGAAAATTTTGGAAGAGATGAGAACACCGAAACATCTGATCCGAATGATTCGCAGCTTATATCAGGAAAATATAGCAAGACTCGAATAGACCAGACATATTCAAATAACTTTCAAGTACATGCGGGATAAGACAGGGCTGTATCCTGTCCCTTTCATTTTTTAACATCTACAGCGAATATGTCATGAGGTAGATTTTAGAGAAATACAAGGAGGCATATTGATTAGGAGGAGGAAGATTAGTAATTTACGATATGTGGATGATATCCTCATAGTCGCGACGAGTGCAGAGAAAATGGAGGACATCATGAATAAATTACGTTTAATAAGCGAGGCACATAGCTTAGCATTAAAGGTGATGATAATTGACAGAACTTGTCGCACGTCGGAAGCCAGGTATGAGGTTGTCAATAAATTTGTCTACTTGGAATCGCTCATCACAAACGATGGAGAATGCGAGAAAAAATATGCCAAAGATTTAGTATGGCGAGGTCTGCCATTGCTAAGCTGGGAAGAATATAGAAGGACACTTACACGAAGTTGAAACTGAATGCCCTCATTTTTCCAATAATCACTTACACGGCGGAGACTTGGACTATGAAAAAGGTTGAGAAGAATCAAGGCCTTTGAGCTAAGGATGTACAGACGCATTCTGAGGATTTCGTGGACTGAACATCGCATAATCAGTCGGTGCTAGATGAGCTCAGGGTTGGCTTCAGACTGATACAAAAAATTAATCACCTTTATCTTCAGTATTTTGGCGAGAGGTACAAAGACAATGGAGAGGATGAATGTTGAGGGAAAGATGGAAGAGAAACGTCCTAGAAGCACATCGAACACCAGGTGGGCGGATCAATCAAGACAATCGAATTAAGAACAAGAATTTTCATGAAACTGAACAACTAATTTAGGAAAAAGAAGACTGGCACAAATTCATTCAATTATGAGGTGCCGTCATGCTTTCGGAGGATTATTGAAAGAGGAAGAGGATCATTAGTAAGCGCTACTATGTCGCTGACTTCGCCGCTATCGCGTAATATTCTCACGTAATATAATAATGCGAAAATATTTTTTGCATTAAAAATCATATTCCTTCTATCAGAAGAATTTTTTTTCAGGAAAATTTCAACAAGGAATACGAGAACTCTCAAAAAGTAGCAGATTACATAAAAGATATAATATAATATAATATAATATATCTTTTTATAATAAAATATAATATCTTTTTGCTACAAATTGTTTAAAAAAAAATCTTTTTAAAAGGAGACTTATAGAGGTTTAAATTTACAAAGAAAGATTTTTAAATTTGTAAACAAAAATTTATAATTAAAATTTGTAAGCAAAAAGATATATTTTTTATGTAAGCTATAATCTGCTATTTTGATGAGAGTTTCCTGAAAGAAAATGCTTCTGACAGAAGGAATATAATTTTTAATGTAAAAAATTTTTACGCATTATTATGATGCGTGAAAAAGAAAACTCATAGTTGTTTATTTAAAAAATTATCCTTTTTGCATACACATTTTTTTAAAGCTATTTTCTTTCCAATTGATTCATTTCATTATTCTGTTCATAAAAGTATTAAGATATGTATAAAAAATTAATAATTTACGAGTTATTTAATATTTTATGTCAATATATCAAAATAAAGTATAAAATAAATGTAAAAACCAAGAAAGTATAGAGAAGCCATAGAGATACAAAAACACCCTAACAATCTAAATAGAGATAATGACTACAACATAAATATGGAAAACCATTCTCTCAGTTATTGAAGACTGACCGATTTCTCCCATCTTCCCTTCCCCTCCCCTACCCACAATTCTCTTCTTTCCTTCCACCAACAAGTAGTAGTAGTAATATAAAAAAGGAATGATCCAAAGGAACAGCTCAATATCAGACTGCTCCTTACCTTGATGATGTGGACTGCAAAATTCACGAAACGTTGGCATTCCAAGAATCTGGAATCCCGCGAAATGCATAATCTTTATATAGAAAACATCTGTGGAAGTCTCAACAATATTATAAATGTAAACTATTGATTTTTTTTATATCATTAATTTTATATCATCAATACTTTTATATGCAAAATAATTAAAGGAATCATATGTGTAAAAAAAATCATACAATTCTATTTTAAAAAGTGAAGATAATCTTGAAATGCTTCTACTCATAGAAAAATCATTAGTAATATATTATACCCCTCTTAATGCTATACAATTTCAATAAATATTATCTCAAAAAATAATATTCCAAGTGGACAAAGTTATTCATTCTATATATGTATAATTATTCTGGCGGAAACTTTTACGAAAATTACATAGATTGAGACAAGATCTTAGAAATTATTAGTTTTTCACAGATGTTCGTAGTGGGACGTAAAGCGGCGTTGTTTCTTTGAAAAACCTAGAAATCCTCCACCTTCGAACAACGTCACTCTACGTCTCACTACAAATATCTACGAAAAATTAAGAATTTCTAAGAGCTTGTCTCAATCTATGTAATTTTTCATAAAAATTTTTTTCCCACCAGGATAATAACTTTCTATTGAATTATCTTGGGCGTTTCGACGCAACCAGGTTAGCCAGGATTAGATTAATGACACTTCGTGCTTTCCCATTGGTAGACGTGTAATGTCAACCAATAAGCATTTCCAATTCAGGTTGGTGCAAACTCGGTCGAAAACGCCACAAGATAATTCAATAGAAAGTTACTATTAATGTTATTAATTTCGACGATAAGTGTAAACATATTTATAATATGAATATTTAATTAATCATTTATATATATTGTATTAATTTAGTACATCATTCTTTAAATACATTGTTGAAATTAAGATAATTTAATAGAAAGTTACTAATTAGTATGCATATTGAATGCTCGATGTAAAAGACTTCTACATCTGCACTTGATATGATTAACTATTGAATGAGTACTAATTATTGATATGAGTAGTAATTATTGAATTATCTTATTTTTAACGATGCATATAAACATATATATAATATATGTATTTAATTAATCCTTTTGACACATATTATACCAATTTAGTACATTATTTTTTAAATACATTATTCTAATTTACACCGAACATTTGATACATAACTAGTAAGTTTCTCTTAAATTATCTTAATTTCGGCAATGCATTTAAAGAATAATGTACCACGCTAGTATAACCAAGATGATTAATTAAACAGACATGTTTACACGCATTGATAAAATTAAGATAATTTAACAGAAAGTTACCAATAACATATATCAAGTACTCAGAATAAGGATAAAGAAGGGATTTCATTTGTGCGTTTTTATCGTATGAGAAATTTTTTAAACTTGTTGATTTGTTATAGGATAGATTCTCCGAGAACTTCTCTGTCCTGCACACAATTGTCGTATGACAAAAACGCATAAATGAAATCTCACTCTAAAAGGGATCACAATCTTTTTTTTTACATGAAGCGTTCTCTCGCCTCCAAGTGTATCAATTGTTGAATGCTAATACACTATACAATAAAAAAAGTTTTATATGATAAATGAGCATTGTAACAAAAAGTTATAGTAGACAATAATATATTTATCTAAAAATGGTAATAATGACAATAACAATAAAAAAAAATAAATTGCGTATATTTTAATATATACATACCTTCTGGTATTCAGTCAACATGAAGAAAGGCATAAATTGTAAGTTGTGTTTAGCGCTAGCCAATATTAGACGTTCTTTATCAGTTTTGCTAAGAGTGGAGTTATAACAGCCAACTATCGATAGGTCTGCTAGCATTCTTGTTTGACGATTCCTTGCCAAATTGTAAGGGCATTCCATAAACTGGTCAAATATAAATAATCTCATTATTAAACAAAAAAAATCTCTTAAACTGTATCAATAGTTTTGTTCCTCATTTCTTATCTATTATTAAAATCTTAAAAGCGTCAAGTTAATTTGCTTTCTTATATTAATAACAAGTCACAAATACAATGTGTTTACTATAGAAGAGGTCACGACAGAAAATTATCTGATAGGAAACAGCCGCGTACAAAATGAAAAGAGAAAGAGTGCTGTAAGAAATTTAGAGGAAGTAAGTACAACAAAGAAACTATCAGAATCAGTGCCTATGTGACTCGATGGCAGAACAGAAGTCTATCAATATGAAGATCAAGTCTCGGTTCGAATCTCAAAGCGTCTTGATTTTTCTCGTGTTTTCGCTTATTTCTTACAGCTTCAGAAGTGGGATTCAATCTGCTATTCCTGAGGGAGAGAGAGAGCTAGGATTTAAAAAATAAAATCAGGATTGCTGGGATTGAAAAAATAAAATCAGAAAATGAATTTTAAAATTCCTTGACTTTTCTGAGATTTTCCAGATGAAAATAAACATAAACATATGTAAATTTTAACAAATTTAGAGTCAAAGGAAAGCTAGCCTATTATTAAAAACAATGCAAAAAAGGCATAATAAAAAAATTTTTGAATGCAAATTTAAGCCAACAAAAAAATAAATTAGTATTAGAAAAAAGAATGCAATTATGAAAAAGGAGGATCGAATAAAAATACTGAATAAAATCTACATTTTTTAATTATTTTATTAAAATCATTTACAAGATGCAAGTTTTGAATGTATTTACAATAACTATAAAGATATAATATTGAAAAATTATAACAATTATTTGGAATAGGAGCAATTTAAGGAAATTGCGAGCAAATTTCAAAAATCCAAATTTTTTTACATTTTTCCCGGTTTTCCATGACCAATTTCAATTTCCTTGATTCTTCTCAGTTTTCCTAGTTTTCCAAGTGGCAACTATGAAAGTTTTGGAGTCAGTTGCCACAGGAATCGGAGCTAGTAGTAAAGATGCCCGAAAGTGTGCTCAAAATGATTCGATAAGAAGAGGGACTAATAGAGATCCTCTAGATAGAAATCAGGCAAAGCTCTGGTATGATGTTGTGAAATCGGAAATGACGTGATTTTAAAAATGCGCGTCACTATCAATGTGCGTGCATGCGTATGTGCGTGCATGCATGTGTGTGAAGTGATCTGAGTATTTTATATTGAAATAACTACGTTACTACTTGCATATTGTAAAAATTGCGAAATGTAGAGGACTCAGTTTTTTTTATTAAGAACAGCACTATGATAGTAGACATTATTTCAGATACACTCTATACAATTTCATAATAGCACTTTTAGATTAATTTGAACATAAAATGTATTTGTATATGAATTTTTATTCGTTTATTTTATATACCAAAAGTTCTAATGACATATTTTCACTCATGATTTCATGCATTATTTACTGTAAAAAAACTCGTTCTGTGAAAGAGAATGAATTGAAAAAAGAATGAATTCTAGAGATATAGCTTGAATTTCTAAACATGTGCTCATAATAAAGCAAATTGAAATTCGTGAGCGAAGACGATATTACTCGAGCACAAACTTTAAACGAGATGATATGGCTTGATGGAGTTCTTCAGAATAATAAAAGGTTTTAACAGATTAAGAATTAATTAAATTAAATTAAATTAAATTCATTTCATGAATTAAATTAATTTCACTTTCCATAATACGCTATTATCACGTCTGCAAGCAGGTCAATTGTAAAGTATGATGTCACTTCTTTCACCGCTTTCACAACAACGCGACAGAGCCAATCATGGAGTAGGCAGCATTGGCGCGCGCACTAATGTTAATGAGTGCGTTCAATCCGAATAAAGCAGCTAGCTTGCTCGCCAAACGATTGAATGTGATTGGTTGAATTTAAAGATCCTATAATAAAAGTCGCGACACAAGCTAACACGAACTGACTTTTTGTATACAGGGTAGTAATTGTAATAAAATCGCTAACAGAGAGAGAAATATATTGTATCTTTGTCTAAACCTTAACACATCTCTTAACATAATGACCTAAACCTACGCTGACGGAACACGTGTACATATATTGTACTCGATTATACTGATAATTATTAAAAATGATTAGGTGTGCAACCCTATTTTGCAATAATTCAGTAGCCAAAAGATACATAATGAAAGCATTTCCTCGAAATACCGAATGTCGTGCTTTATAGGCGAAAAAGTTAGCAAAAGATGTTGGGGAAATGGTGTGAAAAATTGATTGCAACAGCAAATTCTTTTCTCTGCGAAGTTAAATAATATTTACATAAATTTATTATTTAAAAATTAATAACATATATTTCATTAAAAATACAATTATTATAAATCTTTCTTTCACTTTTTTATGTACGTAATTAATACACTAATTATATGCATGCCTCAAATATTAAATTAGCAATTTTAAAAAAATTAAAATTATTAACGCTAAAAACCTTTTAATGTCAATCAAAATTACAAAATTGATAACATGTTAAGATCAAGGCAATTAGTTCTACACAATTTTATCAAATTGAAACGATGTGAAAATTATAAAATTGAGTAAATTTATTAGATGTTAACTAACTAATGAAATTATAAATATTCTAATGAGCTTGTTCATTTTTTTTAATTCTCGTTTCAAAGTACACAATTAAATTTTTAAATTTTCATTTTGTTAAAAAAAATAAGTTAAAATAAACAATTTTTCTGGCATGCATTATTTCGACTTATGCATTGTAATGTAAGAAATCTATTTGTTAATAATTTTTTAAAATAATTTTTAAAATAATTAATATTAATTATGTTATTGAAATTTAAGAATAATATAAATATAGATTCAAATATAGGTGGGAATTGTTGAAACATGCCGGACCAAATGCGATTTTTTCATGTTGCAACTCTTATTAGAGGGTCTCTAATTGAATCTATAAGTAACAATCAATCATATTAATTTGCTTGGTGAGCAGGTTAGCTTTTGAACATGTCCAATATCTCAAAAACATTGAATTGAAACATTGTGAACATTGCAGCAACATCGCGAAGTGTAGATTCAATGTTGAAGAGACGTTGCAAAAACGTTGAATTGCAACGTCCGTAAGACGTAAAACATTTTTCGCACATTAATTAATTCAGTTTTATTACTAAAATACTTAAGTATTATTATATGTGTGATTAACATCATATTCCGGAACACGCACGATAAAATTATAATTGAAAAAAAAAAAACGCTTTCCCTCAGTTGGGAATTAGTTTCCTTATTTTTCTAAGCAGTCACTCATCCAATCTTGTATTCCATCTAATAGTGCCAAACCTCTGCAATTTACGAGAATTGCTGTTTCAATGATCCACGAACACTAAATGTTAGTGATGTATAACTGTGACATATAGATATATAGAAAGATCATGAATCGACGTCGTATATCGAACCGGTCAACACAAACAATATCACATTCTGCACGCGCGGCCGATTCTGACGTAGACATATGTCGCTTAGAAATAAGTTTCGTTAAAAGATCAATTTAAATGATTTAAATTTTCTATTTACATGACATTTTACTTTTGTTTATTTTTTACAAAATAAAATAGATTTTAATATATAATTTATTCAATGTCGTTTCAACGTTACAGCAACATCAACAATTTATGTGGAAAAATTAATAAAGATTCAACTAGAGGTTCAATATTGTTTCAATATTGCAACAACATTAACAATCAATGTAGAAGAACCAATATAGATACAACATTGATAAAATATTGACACATCAACATTCAATATTGCAACATCAGTAGCATTCTTTCAACATTCTGTGTTCTATAGGGGCCGATTTCTACCTAGATAGCCAAGACTGCCAAGATCATGTATTACTATTTGTGTACTACATACTATGTTGGCAGAACTCGAATAGTAACCGAGCATGATCTGCCATCTCAGTTAGTATCGGTAGAAATGTGCAGTAGAAAACGAATAATTTCAATATCAAGATAAATTATAAAAAAATTTGCAAAAATTAAACAGAATTCTTGGAAATAAAAACAGTACATTTTGAACATTTCATATTGAGACAATATACTGTGATATCATTATATTATATTAGCAAATGTCAGAAATCAAATTTATATGCTTGCACGGTAAAAACATGACAAAAATCAAGCACATGCTACGATTTTAAAAAGTAACAACACAATAGAAACACGACACGGCAATATTATATCTTTCGTTTACTGCTATGCACGTATATCTATCAATATTTATCTCATATTTAAATTTCTGTTACGGGAAAATATAAAGGCAGCCTAATGAAAATAAAATGGCTAATGAAAATAAAAATGTGTAGTATTTTCCTATTAGTTTAATTTCTGATAATTTCTGATAATTCCTACAAAGAATTCATATTAAACAGAATATTAAACTGATTTTTTGAAAACTGGACAATAATTCTCTCAATGTGAAGAATTGTTTATTTATTAAAGTATTTTTCAAGTTACGCTCATGTTAAAAACTTAAAATCGCATACAACCTATGAATATGCCTCTCCGCGTGTGCTCTTTGGAGAGAGAAACTTTTGAAGCGAGCGCGCACGCGCGCACATACGTGCGCACGCACGCATAAATGTCATATCTGCACTGAAGACAGTTGAAATGTGACAAGCATGTCTTGTTGCTCGGCATGCAAGAAGAAGAATTCCATCAAATTGCAAATTTACACTACTCTAATAAAAGAAATGACACCACTCTAGGCCTCCTCATTTTTTAAATAAGATTCCTATAATATTTCTATATTATACTTATTTCTATATTATACTTATTTAAAGAAAAATTTGTAGAAGATTTTTGCCGCAAAGTACTAAAACCTTACTTTGGCAATACTTGGTAGTATATTGGAGTTTACATATTAAATGCTGAAATTTTGAAGGTGAACATTTCCATTTCGGCGTCGCTATAGTTTGGGAACTCGAAATTGAATTTTTGAAACTTTAACCATATATAGATAAAATTATTTTAAACATAATATCCAAATTTCAAAAAAATCTGTAGAAACTCAATTTCTCGGAATAATACCTTAACATTACTTAGATATAAAAAATTAAAAATACAATTTCTATTTAGCAAAATCTTATTCTGATTAAATTTACTTCTTTAATAAAAATACATTTATTTATTAAAAGTTAAATGTGTGATAAAATATATTTATTTAGTATGCATGATTACTGATACGCTTTCTGCAGCTGATAATGCAGATTGCATTATCCCAATATGCCAATATGAACAAGATCGCAGTAAATATTCGAATATTCGAAGAACGCAGATTTGTGAAGCGATACTCGGCGGTCGAGAAATCGGCAGAGACAGAAAAATCTCCATCCAGTGTTATGATCGAGACTGAATAGAGTTGCAGTAACTAATTTGCTGTCCGGTGTTAATGATAACCATTCTTCAGATCGAGCGTGGTGAGATATAGTGCTCCGCGCAGTTTATTTAGTGTCGCAGTTACTTGCGGGAGCGGATAAGCGTTTGGTTCGATCACTTCATTCACGCAGCAGAAATTAATATAAAATCTATTTTGTCCGTTTTCCTTCTTGACTGTCGGAGAGCCCTACTCTACCGGACTTGCTGCCGGTTCTATGATGACGTCCTGCACTATTTGTTCGACTTCGATTATGGACTGCATGGCAGAGTTTCATGGGTAGTCTTTGTTTAATCGGGCGGATTCCCGATTTGACGCGTATTTGATGTGCGCAACACGTGAAGCCTTACTATCAAATATAGGCAGCTCTACGTCGAGAAATTTTTGTACTAGCTTTGTATTAGCCGGTCAGAATCGCGAAACTTAATTTATAAATCAACCAATTAATACTGCGCTCTTGAACGTCGGTATTACGCGGAACAAGTGCTTGACGTGCCCGGTTGCCGACCATTAGAAGTATATTAACATGGTCGGGCAGTGTCATTTGGCCATCGACGAGAACTTCCTTTGCTTCCCTCTCTATACTGAAATGTAGTTCCTCTTGTTGTCACAATATCGTTGTTAATAAATGATATTTCCGAGTTGGTATTTACTAATGCTTCGAGCTTTATATTTTCGACGTGCGGCCGAAGTGCGAATTTCACGCTGATGATCAGGAGGCGGTTTCCCCGGTGGTTAATTTCCCGGCGGCAGGTGATAGTTCTTTGTTAGTATTCTATTCTTGCCGCACTACGAACAGAATTTTTTCGGAAGGCGCCTATATTCGAATCGTGTGTGCCTCCTCTATTTGTAACACTGGCAACACTCATCGTTGTATATTGGCTACAACGGAGTAGATTCTTCCCTCCATTTTTTTTGACTGTGAGGCGTAGGTTGCGGCTTCGCTGCTTAAATCTTGTATTGACTACACGTCGGTATGTCGTGCTCTCGTAAGCCACTTATAGAAGAAATGCATATTCCGATAAAAATACTGCAATTTCACTGTTCCATCGCGGTTCCTTATTCCGACGCGATTCATCAATTAATGCCGAGGAATATTTAAAAAAAAGTTTCCCCGACTTCTGTTTATGCGCGTGAATATCTTTTAATAACTGGAATTCATCTGAATGTGAAAAACGCTTTAAAACTAGTGTCATCCTAGTTTTCCCATCGCTTATGGTTTCCTCGGCACTGCGTCTGCGCGTCTCCCTTTAAAAGTACCGGTAGCCCTTATGATTTTACAGTTTCGCTGCAGCGCCGCAACGATCCTCCGCAGCGATCTCACAAAGCGCGGATCCGCGCCTGGCTCGAGCGAGTGAGCGAAATCTTCAGAGGGTCGTCAATTGAATGATTTATTTTACTAATCCCCAGCCTTTATTTTATTTTATGTGAAATAAATGGGAACCTCGCCGAGCGAAGAACCGGCGAGGAAGGAAACAACCATTGGCGAAAAGGAAATTTCAGGAACTGTCGCGAGCCGGAGACGGAAAGCGTGGAGTCAGTGAGATAGAAGGAAGCGACGTTCACTGCCGCTAAAGGACTTAGCGGTGTCCCAGACACGAGGGATGCATGATGAGCAAGAGAGGATCCCGCACATTAAAGTAATAGGCGAATCGCAGGAATCAACATAAGGATCATTAAGCTCGGCCTCGATATTGGAACGCGACCGAAGACGACCAGCGGAGAAGAAAAATCCGCGAAGCCGCGAGGCGCCCCACAAAACTCCGCCACACACGATCTTACACACAAAGGGCCGCGAGCCTGCTAATTGGTCGCGACAATACACAACATGACTGCGCATTCTCAGTGGAGGGGAGGGGGGGAGCTAGCGAATTGATTGCGCATCGATTGGGATCTTGCTCGTTCTCTTCCATTTCGAGTCGCCTACCGATGTAGACGTCCTGGACTGGCAAACATTTCTGATGAGCGAGAGATCCCGAAGTTCATTCCATGCGACAAGGAAATTATTGGTGAAATTACCCTTTTGCGTTATATTTGTGTAAGTATAAAAGTAGCATGCAACGTAGCATGGAACTATCCTCGCATTTTGTCATCGACATGCCAATTTTGCGTTAGTGTAAAGTCCGCCATAAGCAACATGTTTTGGTGTATGGAGGCTTGCCACGACGTGGCAAGCGCCAAACGTGGGAATCTTCCGAGCACACTTGCAAGAGACTATCGGGGATAGATTCGAGCTACAGGTACGAGCCTCCTAGAGATTGCAGTCTTGACGAGCTAGAAGAGCCATCGTTTCGTATATTTTGAGCGCGGCATGGGAGCAAACTCCGAGGGCTAAGATGACTCAGCATGGAAATTCGCGTGTACACGCCGCGGGGCGAATTGTGTTGCGCTGATCGTTAATTTAGAATATCGCAACAAACGGGGTCTGCCTGTAATTTGGATGTCTTGCAACACTCTCGTATTCTCGACGTAAGCTTACTACTACCATCGCTGTATGTTCGCTCTTGATGCGTGAAAAGTGTGATATGTTCGTTCTTAGTACATGGTATTGTCTTATTTGTCCTCGATGTGAGAAATTAGTCGCGTTTGCGTTGGAAATCTTTGAATCAATGATAAGACGCTCTCGCGTCTATATATCATTCTGTGTGATGAGATCGTATGTATTTGCATGCGTGCGCCGTTAGAAAAAGAGTGTCACGCTAAGGAATTCTCTGTTCAAATCCTCGTGATAGAATGTTCTGATTGACAGTGTGAATGCACGTGAATTGACTCCGATCATTCTTGAATCGACTTTACGTTTTCGTGTGTTTGCCAAAATAATTTCTCTTCTTTTTGCGTTCCGGATTCTTGTCTTTTTTTTTTTAGAGCGCAGTCATCATTTTTGTTTTTCTTTGGTGTTATTATTGCTTCTATTTTATTTAATAAACGCATCGTAATATTTGTGACTACATAAATGGACTACATAAATGGAATTTTCAATTTGAAGGGGCATAGACCCATAGGCACACAAAACACGTAAAAGAGCTCAAAGAAGATTAGAGCTCACCGATCATTAATTCTTCAAAGAAATATCGGTACTGCTAAAGAGAAACGCATAAATGATGCCGAGGAAATCGTAAGCGATGAAAAAACTAGGGCAACTTCGTCACTAGTTTTAAAGCCTCGTTTTTACCACGTGTGGACGAATTCTAATTATTAGAAGACGTTTACGCGTGCAAACAGAAGCCGAGGGAAACTTTTTTTTAAATATCCCACAGCATTAATAGGCTCGATGAACTGCGCCGGAATAATATAAATAACTACGGAACAGCAACAATTGGAATATCTTTACCAGAATATGTATTATACTTCTCCTATCAGTGGCGTATCCGACATACCGACGTATGGTCAATACAAGATTTAAACCGCGAAGCCGCAACCTGCGAACACTTCACAGCCTTCGAAAAAGCGGAGAAAAAAATCGAAAGAATCCACTCATAAAATCCCCGTTGCAGCCGCAGTATATGACTGCGATGAGTGTTGCTGGCGCTGCAAGCAGAGAGGGCACATTCGAATGTAGATGCCGTCCAAAAAAATTCTGCTCGCAGTGCGGCAAGGATGGGATACTAACAAAGAATTGTCACTGCCGGGAAACAGGCTACCGACCAGGAGTTCCCAGCCATTCTCTAGTTATCATAAAATTCGCTTCGGCTGCACATGTGTCGGAAATATAAAGTTAGAAACATCAGTAGATACCGGCTCGGAAATATCTTTTATTAATAACGATACTGTGTGCAATTTAGAGATATTACATTTTAGTATAGAGAGGGAAGCAGAGGAAATTCAACTCGCCGATGGTTAAACGATTACACTGGCCACATTAATATATCTATCATGATCGACAACCAGTACGTTTGGCACATGTTCTGCACAACATGTTCTGTAATATTGATTCTCAAGAGCGCGGCATTAATCGGTGTCGATTTATGGGTGAAATTAAGCTTCGCGAGTTCCTCCACGGACTGTTAGCTATCCGATCAGTTACTGTCACCTCAATGAAGGAACCCGGAGAACCGAAAGCGAAGACTGACAGCTACAAAAATTTTTCGTAATAAAACTGCTGAAATTTGATATCGTGCAAGACATCTCCACTCATTGTGCGCAACACCAAATACGCGTCAAATCGCGATTAAATGAAGATACTGCCTCCGAAACCACACCATACAGCCCAAAAAAAACAACAAATAGTGTAGGATGGCGTCATAGAACCGACTAAGCTCATGAAGTTGCGGTGGTCATCGTGAAGAAAAACGGGAAAAATACATTTTTTTGTATTAATTTTGTATTAATTTCTGCTGCGAGAACGAGGTGATCAGATCCGCTTCCGCAAAACCGCGACACTAGATAAACTATGCGGAGCACGATATCTTACGAAGCTGGATCCTAAGAATGGCTACTGGATAGCATTAATACTGGAGAGCAAATCAGTTACTGCATTCACTATATTGGATAAAAAGGTATATATTGGGTAAAAAATAATGTATCAGTTCACAATTATGCCATTCGGACTGATACATTCAGCACCGATCACATTCCAGCATTTACTAGATACCTTCTTCAGTTAGAGCACGTTTTCGTTTATTTGGATGATATAATTATTACAAATCGCAAATGCAAATAAATAAACGAAGACAATGGACTAATAGAAATTGGTGCTGGCTAGTAATTGCACTATTATTTCATAAATCCAATATTACAAACATATACAAATACACTACCCATGGAAATTAAAGCATCACCTCTCAGTAACTTTTACAAAAATGGCCAAAATGAGACGTTCAAAAAGTAGTTTGTATAAGTAAAAGTATTTGTAGAAGTTACACTTATTCAAAGTTTATCAATTCTTCGAAGGCGTGAGAGACGGTACTTTAATTTCCGGATAGTGCACGGATAATGTGTGCGTGCGTGCGTGCGTGCGTGCGTGCGTGCGTGCGTGCGTGCGTGTGTGTGTGTCACACAGGATGTCCGATAATTCATCCGACAACGCTCGTAGGCAGATAGAGCGGACTAAATTGAGTCGAAAAGTCATCTACCATTTTGCAATTTTCGTAATAGTTAACAAAATATAAATTATTAAAAATTGCCGAATATTGGTCTTCAATAATTTTTTTCTCAAATACTATCAACTTTACAGAAAAACAACAAAAGACAAAAATTGTTTATTTTTTTCTCATAAAATTCTGAGAATTTTTTCAGAATTTTTTAATGCCATATTTTTTCATGTTGGTAAAAAAAAGAAAATACAGTATTAAAAAGTCAATAAAAATTCTGAAAAAATTCTTAGAGTTCTATAAGAAAAAATAAACAATTTTTATCTGTTGTTTTTCTGTAAAATTGATAGTATTTGAGAAAAAAATGATTGAAGACTAATATTTGGTAATTTTTAGTAATTAATGTCTTTATAAGTTAACTATTATGAAAATTGGTAAAATGATAGAGAATTTTTCAACTCAGTTTAGTCCACTCTAACTTCTATCCACGAGTGTTGTCGATGAATCATCAGATACCTTGTATATACATACATATATATATATATATATATATATATATATATATATATATATATATATATATAAATAGACATTTCGGCCAATCTTTTACCACCTTCAGCATTGCGTTACAAAAATACGATGATATAAATTAACGTAATGATCGAAAAGGTCCATCACTCTCCCTCCCATGCTACTGTTCTATATCAGTTAGGCAGCTGGATGGTGCCAGTCGATTGATTAAACGTGACATGGTCAGAATTTAAAACAAATCAGATTAAGCAAAATTAGAAAAGTAACTGATTCATCTCATTGGAGCAAATTATAATATATATTAACCGCATACATGTCAAGAATATAACAAATATGATATGTAATCATTATATAAAAACAAGTATTTTTTAAGAAACTGTGTTATAGCGTTAAATTAAGCGAGGTATGAAATATGTGTGCTCGTTGTTATGTTAAGATTTGAAGTAAAGAAAGTACAGGCATGAACTTTAGTATTCTCTATAATGTCACGAATCATAATATTGTTAAAAATAGAAATATAAATTAGATGTTGTTTAAGAAAGGTATATATAGTGAGAGCAAAAAGTATTCGTACAAGGAAATTTTTTATAAAGAAGTCTTATTTGTAAAAAATAAACATTAATTAGCAATTTTATACAATGAACATATTCTAACATAAATAAACGAGCTTGGCATGTATTCCTGATTGTATAAGCTAAATTTCTTGACTGTACGAATACTTTTTGAGCATCCAAATAATAGAACTTTTAATTTTCACTTATTTTTCAGATGATATATTGTCTATAATTAATACACATCTTTTTGGTATATATAATTTTAAGAAAACAATCTATTTTATTTTTATAGTCTATCTATTTTATATCTATTTTATTCTTTATGAATAAATTGTTAATTACTTAGCAAGAAATGAACGTCAATTAAACATCAAATCGAAATATTGAAATCATCATATATCGATATCGATTTCATTTTTGATAACTCATTTCTCGCTAGATAATATTTACTTTTTAAAAATAAGGTTTTCTTAAAAAAATATTTTCTCTGTGCAAAGTACATAAAAACACATAAAAGTACATAAAAATACAAAAAATTGCTAAGATTGGAATTAAGTAATACTTATAGATGTATTAATTATTCTCAATCTTTCACCTTATACGCAAAATTGATTATCATCTTCCAATATTTGTGAGACATTTTTCAAAAGACAAAAACAAAGGAAAAAGTAACAGTACAGTGCAGTATTTTTTTAAATGATTAAATATTTAATATTTTTATAAATGAACAAAGGAGAATTAATAAAAAAATGAAATAGTTAACATTGAAATAGCATAAGCTAGAATATACAAAAAATATTGAGTCATTTAAAAAGTATCCGCGGTTTTTTGTCACTAGGTGTTGATGGTCATATATCGGGCAACACTAATCCGATTGTGTCAAACGAACGCGCGTCTGAAAGATGATATTTTAGGTTACATTTGTAAACAAAGTTTGGTAATTCATCAATCGTGTCAAAAGTTATATTGATTTGAAAATGAGTGAAATTTCTGAAGAAATACGCTATATGATGCTTTTTTACTATAAAAAAGGCAAAAACGCAGCACAAACATGCAGAAAAATTTGTGAAGTTTACGGCGCGGATGCTGTAAGTGAACGTAGTAGAACGCAAGAGTGGTTTGTTCGATTTCGTTCTGAAAATTTTGATGTCAAAGATTAACCTCGCTCTGGTCGGCCAGTCACTGAAAAAGTCGATGAAATTTTACAACTGGTCGAGCAAGACGGCATGTGAGCTATCAGGAGATAGCCAATGCATTAAGTATCAACCATGTGACAGTTTGGAATCATTTGAAAAAGGCTGGCTACGCAAAGAAATTCGATGTTTGGGTGTCACATGAATTAACGCAAAGAAATTTGATTGATCGAATTTCCATCAGCGAAACACTACTAAAACGCAACGAAATCGACCCATTTCTGAAGCACGGGCGATGAAAAATGGATAAAATACAAGAATATCGTTCGTAAAAGATCATGGGGTAAGCGCGGCGAACCATCACAAACGACTTCAAAGCCTGGATTGACGGCAAATAAGGTGATGCTTTGTGTAGGTGGGATTGAAAGGGAGTCGTCCATCATGAAGTGTTACCACATGGCCTAACGATTAATTCAGAGCTCTACTGTTCACAACTGGATAGATTATAGGAAACGATTAAGGAAAAACGACCTGAATTGATAAACAGAAAAGGTGTTGTCTTCCATTATGACAACGCCACACCACACACATCTTTGATGACGCGCCAAAAATTGAGGGAGCTTGGTTGGGAAGTTTTGATGCATCCACCGTATAGCCCAGACCTTGCACCGTCTGACTATTTGTTTCAATCTCTGCAGAACTCTCTTAATGGAAAAACATTGGCCGACAAAAGAGCTGCCGAAAATCATTTGAAAAAGTTTTTCGCCGATAAACCACAGAAGTTCTACACGGATGAAATTATGAAATTACCTGAAAAATGGCAAAAGATTATAGATAATAATGGCCAATATATACTTGATTAAAATTGATTTTCAATAAAGAAAAATTTCATTCAAAAATTGAACAAAAAACCGCAGATACTTTTTAAATGACCCAATATTATGTTAATTCTTTGAATTCTACTAACAATCAATCTCTGAATAAGAATCCTTCTAATAACCATTTCTCTTTATCTTGTCCCTTCGTGAACGATCTACCTAAACTATCTAACTCACATAAGACAATGGAATTTTATTCAACCTTTAAGCTTTTAACCTTTGCTGATAACCTACATTCTCCTTCAATTTCCTATATTAGAAATAATTGGTTTCTGAACCTTTCCTCGATTCCCATTGCTAAAAAATGTCCAAATTTAATACAACTGAGGGAAAATTTTTTTCTCCCTTTAAACAATTTTAAAAAAATTAATTGAACTCATTAAAAATGCGGAGTATAACATCACTAGATTATCAATCAACATTCAGAACAACATCAGAAATCAAGTTATTCTAGTCATTAGTAATCTCTTTTTTTTTCTCATATTACTTATTTAAACAAAGACCTTTTATCTTTAAAAAAATTATCTGAAGAATTTTTTAAATTATTTTTTAAAAATAATCCGAATATTATCTTCACAAGATCCGACAAAGTCGCGTTGGATAAAGATTTTTATACTTCACACAAATTAATAAATTACTGCAGGATAACAATATGTTAAAATCAATAAAGATCTTACTAGAAAGATTACTACTTCTTTAAAAATTCTGCTTATGATGGAAAAATTCTGATTTAACTATTAATTAGTTAAACTGCTCTTTCAGAATTATAGTTTTGTTATTGGACAACCTCATTTATAAATTTGCCACTTTTTTTACACAAAATTATTTATGAGAATATTCCTAAAACTTCATATTCAAAATAGTTTCTGATTAACAAACTAGTTTCTAAATAACAAACAAATAAGAAATAATTGCTGTTTAATTTCTGTTTAATTTTAGATGTTGATTCACTTTCTACCAATATACCTATTGGCGGAAGTGGCGGTAAAGAGCATATCCAAGTGCAACTATAAGTTTGTCGCATCGTAGATGCTCAAAGTGTGTGTGTGTGTGTGTGTGTGTGTGTGTGTGTGTGTGTGTGTGTGTGTGTGTGTGTGTGTGTGTGTGTGTGTGTGTGTGTGTGTGTGTGTGTGTGTGT
>Ga0157363_1000767_pt1 | contig 25279 bp, 16 predicted proteins | sample AttsexASBM1_FD_111477 | JGI IMG/M metagenome (GOLD analysis project Ga0157363, IMG submission 111477) | Fungus gardens microbial communities from leaf cutter ant in Ribeirão Preto, State of São Paulo, Brazil - Atta sexdens ASBM1 | ecosystem: Host-associated > Fungi > Mycelium > Unclassified ... | reverse complement strand
TCACACGCTCTCAAGATACTTACAATCACATTATAATGGAAAATTTTCTGCGAAAATTTCGCATTATAGTATGTTGCAAATTTCAGATTACATTAAAAAAAATATTCAAAGATTCTCTACTTGTTCTTTACTTGTTTTGATTAGGTGAGTTATTTTTACTTAACGTAATTTAATTATTATTCAATTTTGGTTGTGTCAATCTATTAATATACTATTAATAGATTGATGCCACAATCGCATTTGATAACCTATTAGTGTTTTAACTTTGATGGATATTTTTAACTTTGAAGGATGAATTTTGGAAATTTTACATATTTTACATATTATTGATTGACAACTTCAAAGACAGTCAAAATGTTCAATTGACATTGATAATATCACAATCTTTTGATAACAATTTTTATACTATAATTTTCAAAATAAAACAAGATCACTGAAGACCACTTTAAAAAAATTGAAATGTATGTAATAATATTAATAAATTACTGTTATATAATAAAAAAGTTTTTTGCAAATAATATCCAGCGCGACTCGCCCAATAATTCGCAATTGTTGAATTCATATTCTTGAGAGCTTTATTATAGTATTATAGATTATGAACTATTCTCTATCATATTCAAGATATCTTTATTTAAATGTAAAGTTTAATTGAAAGATATTCCACAAATATATCATATTCTGCAGAATCAATTAATGTTATATATGCATAATCGCAATATTATCTAATAGTAATCGTTAGATTCTTATATGAAAAAGTTTTCTTCTATTTTGTATTAAACGATTGGCACATTGCGGTTGAAAATATTCCTATAAGTAATATATATTTATTATACAATTTTGAGCCCTTTTGCTTGAGAAACAATATCTGAGAAACGATATCCGATGGCGTTGTTCACGTGTTCGTTGCGCGTAATTCCCGCGATTCTCCTCTTATATTTCCATCGAAGTGATTATCGGTTATGATGATGGGCATTACGCGTTGATGCGTGACTACGAGCATAATGGCCAACCGCGATACGAAATTAGACTAATTTCCATAAATAACAAGTCCTATGTGTCAATTTTGTAGAAGCCGACAAGGATAGATTCGTCACACGCAGCCTGCGCACACATCGCGCATATTTTCGGCGGAAAACGCGTACATTTCCAGCGAAACAATGATCACATTGACTCATTAATTAAGCAGAATGTTCTGTTTGGCTCTCGTTTCATTTTTTTTTCTTGCGGGCCACGCGACCGCGTGCATTTTCTGCATAAACTCGGGTCTAGTCACCACTTAACTCTCTCTAGTCTCGTCGTAAACTTTAAACGGAAGGAAACGCATACATATTATTGACAGGAAACATATGTAGTATTGTCGTCACGAATCACGGTCTATTTCTTGAAACATGAATTCATCTTAGACAATTAACGTCACTTTTGAAGCAATAACTTAGGACAAATATGGTTTGCGCGAAAAGGATAAAAAATAACAGATCAATCTGAATAACAAAATTTTTAATTTTTCATCATCTTTATGTGTGTTATTTGTCTACAATAAATATTATATAAACATGTAGCATTTCCAGCAAAAATATTTGCTGTATTCATTTCTAGAAATTATAAGATATAGAGTAACGTATAAACAGTGATAGGAAAAAGCGATGAAGATAATTACTTTGGAATGCAGAAATTTTATTGTCTAATATTGTGATTCCCGGAAAATGATATATCAAAATTCAAACGAGATCATCTACTGCGAAAAAATATTTTCATCTGAAAATTTCTCAAGTACTATCCATATTTTCGATATATACCGATGATGTTATTCTTGCATTCTCATTAGGAAATCACGTACGTTCGAAGAAGAAGACGCGCCGGCGCCATATCATGTGTGATAAATAAAAAATGATATAAAATCAAAGCAATAATACATTTTATGTGGGCAAAATATAAAAGAAATTTTTACATAAATTAAATGTCTATCGAATTCCAAGTTATAATTTTTTTTCTGCTTAACACAAATAATAAAAAATTGCACAGAGAATTTAACATTATTATACATATAATAATAGAAATTGATTGTGAGTTTAATAAGCAAGAGAAGAATAATTTCAGCATATTATTTATTATCGAGAATAAACTTTTATAGTCATTCCTCACACGTGATATGACGTATATAATACGCTCGCATCTTACGTAGTATCCACGCAGTTTTTAATCACATCATCTGCTCTACACTGCACTATTTCATCATGTCGTATTACGAGCACGTAGTGACTTTGCATAGTGTGTGATCTCTTATGTCAAATTGATAGAAACCATAAGGACAATCACGTAGAACATTCTTCATATTAAAATGCCTCTTTCAATGTTTCATTCATATACGTTTCTTCACTAATTAAGTGCGCAATATGATGTGCAATCTTGCACATTTAGTTTAGTATCCATCCATCAACTCTCAATATAAACTATACAAAAACATATAAAAAAATACATCTTCTAAATATTCATATAATTTATTTAAATATTTTCCACAGAATATATATATATATATATATATATATAAATATATTAATATATTAATATATTAGGTGTAGTAAAAAGAAATCCATTATTTTTCTATTCAATTTCATGCAAAAATAATGGATTTCTTTTTACTACACCTAATACATATATAAAATATAATTTAAATTGTTTATGTTAATATACATATACAAATATATATTACAATTAAATGAAATTATTTCAAATTTTAATAATAATAAGAATAATAATGCATTTTTATATTACTGTTTTACACCAGATATTTTATTATTATATTAATTTTCATTATTAGGTTGAGTTATATAAATATATATAGATTGATATAACTCAATCAATATTAACATATGTAATTTAAAAAATATATAAAATATAAGAACCTTACCTTCTTGCAACTGAAGTGTCTAAATATTAAGTATTCATCGCGCGCGCATATCAAATCTCAATAAATTCTATATTCTCTTCTCATCGATTTAATTCGTCTATAATGGTATACATCGCCTTGTTAATCTAGGTCGTTTATTGATGACTCTTCGGCATCGATGCCTCCGTGCCTTGTAGCACGTTGTTTTATCAATAATGGTTCATGATTTTTACCGATTCTATCTATGTATAATAGTTAGTACCGATACTGTCGCTTTCCATTGATGGTTAAATAGTAGAAGTGTATTTTCTTAGATCATGACTCTGCAAACAAACTACCGTTTTTTGTTGTTATTTTAATGTAATAAATAGCGATAAATAACATCAGTTTGTTAGGGATCATGAACATTTTCACATTAATATGTTCATAAATAAATGACAATTATAAGATTAGAAAAAACGCTACTTTTTATTTTCACTTTAAAAAAGCATTAAAAATCGTCGAGGAAAATAAGAATTCTTAGGCATATCAATATTTGTTGAAAACCCAAATATTAAGACAATAAAAGACCATGTACACATGTTTCAAAATACACATGAATTCTAAGTAAAAAATTGTTCGAGATTAATGACTTGTGAGATACAATTTCAAGACTTTTTATGCAATTCTTTTGTTTTCGATTTATCAAAGTATTTTTTTTAATCCATTATTTTAGTATTCTTGCAAGTTAAATCTGAATAAATATGGAGTTTTTAATAATCTAATATAAAAATAGTCCCGAATAATATCAAAAACAGATAATATAAAAGATTCGATTAAATAAGGCTAATCAGTTGAAATCCAGTACAATTTTGAAAAAGGTAAAGACTCGTTATACTGATTCATTGATTACATGATGTGATGCAATCGGAGACTTCAAATATACGAGCCTCACATGATTTCTCCTTCGCTTTTTCGAATGACTGATCGGATAGTATATTATGATATATATGTACTAAAAACTTCTTTTCAAAACTGTTTTACATCAACAAATTTTCATTAAATTTTCATTGACTGATATGCCACTTTGACTGATATGCCATTTTGCCTGATATGCCATTTTGACTGATCTGCCACTTTGATTATTTGATAATTAATTGAATGTAGAAACAAATATCATTGTCTTGTAATATTGTACAATTATTATAATTAATTTATTAAATTACGCAACGTCAAGTGTGCATATTGTATACAATTAACTCTATCATAATAATTAAAATCTCCCTGGAATTTTTTTTAACTAACCGCATCCGGATGAAAATTAGACTAGATTCCTCGAAAATATTTGTCAGTCGGAATCCTATCTTGTCCCGAGGATCTGACCTTCGTTCTGAGAAAATCCTTTTGGAAGACGACCGATTTGTCATAGGCGTTTATACTTCCAACTTCAATAATACGAAGATATGAATATACGTAAGCGTTCAAGAGCTAGTGAAAGGAGACGTCATCATTGATTTTAAGTGGGAGGTAAAAGAGGATATGAACGCAGTTGGAGTGTATGCGCCATGAGAAAATTCGAAGCGCAAGAGGGGAGCTTGGATCAGGTGGAAATTTTTCCATTCTGCAAAAACTACATTTTATCTATCAAATGTAGTTTAATTAATGAATTTTGAAAATTAATACGATGATTAATTGACTACACAACGTGAAGAAGAAAAAAATTAAAACTATTTGAAATTCATAAATCATAATTTTAAACGATATTATACAGTTATATTGCAGTTATATAAATCCTGTTTTATTAAATAAGATAAAAAATATAAGTATAATTTATACAAAAAAATATCTTGTGTATCTGTAACAAATTTCGATTACGATAAGTTTTTTAATCTGACATGCCAAAATCTGGCAACAACATTGTTGTATGGAAAACATCCTAATAATTACCATTAACGTCATCGTCAATACTATCAGAATCATTGTGGTGTCTACGAAAATGTGTATGGACAAACTGACGTTGCTATAACGGAGAATCGCGATTTACCATTATTAACATTGTTCATTAATGCCGTGAACTTTTCACAATGATAACGAAGATATTACGTACGAGATTCTCGACCGGGGAATAACGAATGGTGTCACGCCTTCATCGGCAATTAGCGGAATCGCGCGTACGACCACGCTGTTGATGCACACATTTATCTCTACAGGCAGAATGTTTCTATGCTATAATTACCTTTATCGACAGATTCATTTTATTTGTAACAATGTAGTTCGGATTTTTATGAAGAACATGAATCAACTACGTTTCTACGATATGAAGACTGGAAAAGCATTTACGTGCCAATGAAGATATTTTTCGTATAATTACAATTTCCATATAAAAATTGAATATTTTTATTTTAAGTCTATTTTTATTTTATCATTATTGAAAATTGCATATACTGTTAAAATGTAATTTTAACAAATATTATACTAAAATATACTAAAATATACTAAAATTATACTAAAATATATTAGTTTTTGATTATGGAAAGTATTTTCAAGACAAATTATTTATTATATATAAATTATGGAAAATATGGAAATATAAAATATAGATAAGAAAAAATTTCAAGATACTTCAACTACTTATCTAAATTCTTCATATATTTTTCGAAATTGAAATTGCTGAAAAAAATAATTTCATACAATATGTCTCTGCTAATTTTAGTCAATCGAATTTAATAGTTTAACAAAAAAATTTAATGTTAATTTAATGTTTATGAAATAGCGCGGGAAAATAGTCGATAAGCATGGCTGATACTCTCATGTGCTAAGAACTCATTCTCTTTCGGTCATTGCTAGCGTACGGACCACGTGGTGATTACGAATGAGCGAGTGGAACGCCAAAGCCTTACGATTGACTAACAAGTATTCGTAATTTTGTAGAATTTTGCGAATATTGTTTATTTCATTTAGTTTTATCTTTTGCATTAATTACTTTTTCTTAACAATAATAAGACTTTTTGCAAAAATACAAAGGATAGTTTATCTCAATATTGTTAGTTATCTTTATATAATTATCTTTGAACAAAAAAATACGTTCGTATTTGATTCATAGGGTACAATAAAATGAAATGTATTTTTTTTATAAAATCATTAAAAACAGAAATTCCATATTAAACAATTTTTACTGTTATGTACATTCAATAAAATAGAGCAAAGCAAGCAAAAATATAAATATGAAAAAGAATGATAATTTACAAAATTAAAAATATGGTTATTAAAATTAATTAAAAATTAATGAAATTGTCATCTCTTCTCACCCGATGTTAAATCAATTTTTGCAAATATTAATTACCAAGTACACTAAATCTCAGTATCCGTTCGATGCTTAAGATCATCGTCATCATCATCACCAGAAAGGTTCGAGAGATAAAACTACAATGTGCGGCAGATCGACAGTGAGTCGACGTTAACATCGTCTACTACGCACATATAGTGGGGACAGAAAGAGTGGATACCAAGGTGGTCGCGGGGAGTTATGAATGAGTTGGTCGCGAGTCCTGAACCACGGATCTCAATGGTGGGGGGTAAAAGTCGCGCAGCGTGCAGGAGAAGGGATGACGAAGGAGGTGGCGCGGGTGATCGAGGGAGGGCGAAAATGGTGGGAGGATTGGCCGAAAGCGGGGTGTGGGCCACGTGCTACGGTGACTTTACAATCGTATATAGGCACCGGTCGACGGAGTGGCCAGTACCATACACTGACAGTCATACACCGGGGGCGCACGAGGTGATAGAAAGAGTGAAAGAACTGAGTTCGAACAGGAAGGAAGAGGGAGAAAGGAAGAAAGAAAGAGAAAAAGAAGAAGGAAAAGGAATAAAAGAAAATACAATAGATAAAGACTGCGAGAAGCGATCTACGTACGTCTAAGGCAAATGGATAAATCATCACTACCGTCTCCCCTTAGACAAGTTCACTTCTATTATAACGAACAATTTGCTTCGCCCGCCTTCTTGTTCTGTCTATTCGTTGGATTGATCGCGTCCTTTCTTACTTCGTACCTTGGATATGACAAATTAGTTAGTGACCAACATCTTTTGAAAGCAAACTTACTTTTCCAATTAGAAAGTGAAATATAGCCCTGTGAAGGGCTTCGGAATCGATACAGGAAGGAAACAGACAATCGACAGCAAGGAAGTAATTGTGAAGGACAACCAAAAAAAGAAGAATCTTAAAAAGTAAAAGAAAACGTACAAGGACTACCCTTAACAGTATATCCCTTTGATTCTTTTTCTTCTTCTTGAGTATCCCCGCCACCTTATCAAGCACCCACCCCCCTCCTCCCTCTTTCTCTCTCTCAGGATCCCATAACCCCTCTGCCCCCTCATATAAGAATCAGTGCATCGCGTGTGCTGGGACCAGTGCCAAACGGATTGTGAATCTGTGCAGACTGTTTTTCGATTGTGACAACTCTTCAGGTGATCATCGGTGGCGTATCGTGCGACTGAACGCTGGAGCACACACGCACCGTCCGCGGTATCCATGTCTATATACACATGTAGATGTATATAACGCACGTGTATCTATTACTTGCATACATACGTACTAATCGCTGACGCGAGGAGACCCGCGAAGGATACACCGGCATTATTCCTGCCTTGAGACTGTGCGTTCGCGAGTGTTCGCGTAATAGATAGTGTTATGCGATCACAATGATTGTGAAGAACGCGATAGAAAATCAATTGATGCCAATGGAGATCATACTCACCCGCGATCAGAGGACTACGTCCCACCGGGTCCATGACCAGGCGAATCCTGTTATGCGAGTCAACGCGCTGATATCAAAGTCGGCGATTTCATCTTTGGAACAAACCAAATATCAGGGCATCGTCGCGAGACGTCATTGCATTAGAGCGATAACCGCGAAAACGCTTAAACGAGAGAAAAAGAGTGATTTGCACCTCATGCCAACATTTTATCATGACCGAAGAACACAACATTCTAACGCATCCTTCAGCGTACTCAGATTTCTAAGTAAGTCAAAGTTACCACCACGTATACACATACATGCACAATTGTAGTTTATGATGACAAGTACTAGATACTAGCAACGTAAACATACGAATAAACGTCAATATTGTAAATATTAAAAAATCGTTCATTACAATTAAATAGAAGATAAATTGAAATTTTTAACCCGGAAATTATTAATTAATTGCAAATTGTATATAGTAAATTACTTCTTTTTTAATGTAATATAAAATGAGTTGTAGCAACATTGAGTGTCACACGAAAGAAATATCTTTATTGTATTCTGATACAGTATATGCTATATGTCGATTGATTCGAGGTCGTGAATGCAGCAAAATGCATTACGTAATTTTAATAATATTTCGGTTGTTGCATTGTACTGTTCTATCTTTGCAGCGTGGTCGTTGTCAATATAAAAGTTGCATCCTCTTTCCGGTTGCAAGGCTTTCTCCGAATTGATTTAGAAATCATATCAGGATTTGCTACATTTGCATCAAACCAGTTGTTTATATCCCTCACTCCTTATTAACCTTTCGCAACATCGACAAGGAAATATATAGATTGACTTCGCGAGTATATCTATCGAATATAAATATTGTACCTCTAGGATTCAGTCAAATTTTCTATGAACTTCCGTACGTTAGTCACAATTCGAAATGAGAAATACCAATTCGTATGTAAAAGTAGAACTAACATCGATAAACTTGAGTATGACTCGTAAATTTGCACTCGAAGCGGATTATGACCTGATGGTAAAACCCGCGTGTGTCTCGAAACCTTAATCATTGAACGGTGCTCGTCTCGTGATAAGTACAATTAGAATACACGAGTCTAAGTATACTTATCGATCTACAAGTATACGTAGTTTTATTTTCTTCAAGTGTTAATGAAAATTTTGAATTTTTCATAATTCATGAAAATTATAAGTTTAGCAATTTTCTTGTGCAATTATTTGCGTTTTAAAAAAATATTTATTCACTATTTTTTAATAATATTAAAATCTATTGCACAATACCTGTTATAAATAATACTTCTACTTATAAATATCACTGTACAAAGAATATATTCACAAAAATTAGATTAAATTATTTAAAAAAAATTAATTTTAAGTAATGTTTTAATATGAATTTTTTTTAGAAATATATAATAACAAAATATTTCCTTTTGACACGTTGATAAGGTAAAAAATGTAATAAGCGTGACATTACGCTTTTTTTTATTTAGTTCACTGTCGCTCATGTCATTCTCTTTTGCGACTTTGACGTCATTTTCGAGCATGCCGATGAAGTATTAGTCATCCGCCTTGTAACGGTCCTCCTTATCGATTCTTCGTTTACAAGTTTGCGAATCTTAAGTCTATACGCGTTTTCGTTTACTGTCTTATCAGTTTCTTCTAAATTTTCGTAAAATTGAGAAGAGTGTATAATAGGAGATTGGCTTTCCTAGAATGAATTCAAAACACGGCACGTGCCAGGACGTGCGGTATATTTGCCTCCGTCCGCCCACCTGTTGAACAGCGAGGGTCCTACAGGTGGTTTAAATCCTTAAGTTCTACGAACTGTGAAAAGATGAACTACAGGAATCATCTTTCAGGAATCTCGACTAGATGTCCACATATTTTTGTATTTTTAAATGACATAATATATGGCGTTTCGTTGCTTTTATTTTTAAATGACATAATATATGGCGTTTCGTTGCTTTTAAATAAAACGAAATTTCTCAGAACAAGTCGGTACATTGATACAACTTCATATTTACAATAGTGGGAACTTAATGTATTTACTATATTCTTGTATGACGATAAGAAATTGTGTGTGTATGTGATAGAATAATTTATAAAAAATTGTCGAACATATATGCGCACCGCGGGTTGCGACCTACCGCAACGTGCTTCGATCCGTAGACACGAACGGAAGAAAAGGGAGTAGCGGGTCGGGCGTAATGGGGTATAATTGTCGCAAGCAATGCGAGGACAGTGCGTCATTACCGCATTTTTCACCATCTTTCTTGTTGGCCGACAGCAGAGATGCGCTTTGCACCGGTGTTCACCGGCTTTGCGCGCCATACTTTTTTCAACGCGGCCGCGGTTCTTAGGAATTTCGATGGAACGCCGTCGTTGAGAGTCGTCGTTGAGGTAGGCCCTTGCAATATCAATGATATGTAGACGACATTGGGGAAAGTATAAAGAAAGGTAAAATGGCATCAAAGCCCATCATCTGCCAAATGTTTCACAGAGATGAACTTTTCTTACTGATAGTAGTAATTGTGGCAAAGAGAATATACACTTAATATTTAATTTTTCTTTTTAGAAAATTGTGTAGATTAAGGGAATATTGGTTACATAATGGATTGACTAATACATAAAAAAAAAGTAATGTTCACCAGAAATAGTTTGAGAACAATAGTTTTCCGCCATACGGCATATCGACGTATTTCTGCGAAAAACAATTAAAATCCTGACGCGTAGTTCCTGAATTAGGTAAATGCGAGAGTAAGTTTTGTTGAGCGTCAAGATGCAGACTTTTAAATTTCTTTCTGCTTAAGAATAAGAACTCGTTTGAAAGTATACCTGTATCATCGTATCCCTTTCTCCGCTGACAAATTTGACCGATCGTGGAACTCTAATCGCATAGCAATTAAATACTTAAGAAAAAAAAAAGAAGACGGAGTAATTAAAGAAATAAGAGAAAGTAAATGATGTCTTCGACAACAAGTAAGGAGATACGTTCGTGAATAGCCAAGATTATTTACGTGGATTACTGCGAACTTTGCAGAGCGATAAAAATACTTGCAATCGAACGACTGTTTCTCGAGATACGGTCTTTTTCGTATATGGCGAAAAATATATTGCAAGTACACGTGTCTCTCCTAACATCATTAGCGAACATTAATTGGACGTTTTCCGCCAGGATTGTTGCCCTTTCGAAATTTCTTCTTCTTTTATTTTCACGCTGAAAATAAAGTGTAAAAATATGCTTTTATTGATTGTTGTATATTACACAACTATTACACTACTTTACGAAAAAAAAAACGGAATCAATATATAACATGCTTTTATAATATACGTCATTGCAACAATAATATCATATACATATAAAAAAATTCACATGATTTAGTTTCCCGTTTATTTCTTATTCCATATATCATACACGAAAAGAACGGTTTTACTAAAATATCTAAAAATTACTAAATATCTAAAAATTTAACTACAGATGTACAAATCTAAAAATAGTTTTGTTGGATCACCAAAATAATTATGTAGAGTATTTAAGCGTCGATGATAATTCTGCAAAAGTAGCATTCTACAACCAGATTTGATCTGAAAATAAATTTTCAGATTTGTATCAAACTAAATTTTTCGATATTTCAGCAAAACTATTCTTTTCGTATAGATGGTTGTGTGACTTATCTACATAAATGTAAATTCCAGTATATATTGAACGCTTATCACGTCTTTGGGATTGATTCTGTAAAATAGTAACACATCATAGCATATTCACGTTAAAAATTACGGCAATGTGTTCACCGTTGACCGACACGGTTTTGCGTCGTCACTTTGGGGCGCAAACTTCCCTGCGGCAAATTGCTCTCTCATCGCAACGCAGAACGCACTTAAGAGCCGCTCATTAATATGCGTTAAGTGTTCGAGGCGTCTCCCTATGCCCCGTCCCACTCCTCGTTTTCTCTACATCTCGCTCTTTTTCCGTCTGCATTTCTGTCTCCCTTCGTTTGTACGGCGCGTCCGTCGCCTGCATCATGCGTTCATGCACATTAAAATTAAATTCGTTAGCGCCTGTGGATGGTACGACACACCTCCGGTTTTCGGTCGCACGCCTGTTCGTCCCGATGAACTAACGATATAAATCAAAAAGTTGAAGTAAGTTAGTAAAACTTCAACTCTTTGATATTCTAAAACAGTATCGTTACTGATTGCAAAATACTATATTATTGATAATTCGACTTGATAAAACACAATAAATATTATCAAATAATGATGATAAAATCAATCAATAAAAGAAAACAATATTTGATTTCGTAATTTTCTTATTAATATAGATAACAGATGATTTCAGAGAAGAGAAAAAAGTTCCGAAATAATAATATGCATAGGCAACTGATAAAATCTATAATATTGATAAATGATGTAGTATCGGGTAGAACGCTGTGTATATCTTACGAAACTTGATTTAACTTCAAATCAACATTGCACTTAGCAGTGTCCATTTTACATCGCTCGATTTTTGAAACCTTCAAAACGGTGATGAAGAAAGGAAGGGGAAGGGGAATATGGATTAAATGCGGACAACACGTATGCGGTGGTCTCCCATCGTTATACATCCTTCAAATGCGTACGCAACTGTCGATGGTTTGTCGTCGTACCGCTGCACGTGATCCGAGGCCCCTCATCAAGGGTCGTAACTCGCGTAATAATGCGACGACGAATTCGCGGGGACGTAATTCGACGTGCGGTGATCTTGAAACTGCCGGATGATCATAAGACGGTCCCGATCGGAATCTACCATTTAGGCGCTTACTATCGACGAGTGAGTCCCCGAGGGTGGAAACAGAGGGCCAATGAGCCGGAAGCTCAATGATAATTTTACGCAGGCATCTCGCGGCTCTCACGTCAAATCGTGATTACCACCAGATCATTGAGCAGTATCTTCGATTTTTCCTTTTTTAAGATTCTGACAATTCCGTTAATGATGCCCCTACACAAGTTAATCTTCATTGCGGAAAGGGTCCAATCCCGTGGCACTCGCTTGCTGCTACGGATCTTCGATGGAGCCATATTAACGTAACTGTTTCCGCAATCTTTATAGAACTTATTATTGTATATACAATGTACTAAAATGGCGACTAATGTTGTTAAAAAATAAAAAATATATGAATCATTCTGATTATTTGATGAAAACACTTATTATGCCATCATTTAACAATAAAAAAAGAAACAAACATTTTAATATTTAATTAGTTAGTTATTGAAGTGGCACTTTAATAGTATAGAATAAGAACGGATTTCATACTGTGATCGATAATTTAATTATAATGTATATAATATGGATCATTAAAGCAAGAAATCTAAAGTGACTATTTTTGTTTCCAGGGTTAGGCTGTGCGTTGGTGATTATACTAGCGACGCTGTCAGTGCGAAGTGCTCCGATAATGAATTCCCCGAACAAAACGGATGATATGAAATGGGTGAATCCTTGTGGCGTCTCTACCAAATTACGAACAAACGGCTCCAATCCGGACATTGCTCAGTTGGAGGACCATGATCTCCTCAACCAAATAGTACTCCAAGCGAGAACAGCATTAAAGCATGCACAACTATTTAGAGATGAATTTGTAAGTAATATAGAATACATATGTTTCTCTCTCTGTACATTGTCTCATACATTGTCGTCTTCATCGAGAGTTTTGACTGCGTATCTTTTCTTCGTGTATATTAATACAATTCACGTTAATATGAACACGTTGATACGATATTTTATTGAAAATTATGAATATCAACTCTTTAATAATTACTTATATGACTTCTTGGAGGAGATCGGGTAGAGTGAGGGAACTTCGAGCGGAAGGAGGTTATGGTAGTATTTCCGGTCATCCAAACGTTCGATCGCAGTTCCATGAGTTACGATTATAGATCTTAGAAGAAGATTCCAATCTTATAAATCCTGTCGCACCTTTATATTAATTGCAAACTTATTAAGAATTTTATTTTTATCTGTTGTAAAAGTGTAATATGTATAATAATGAATATTATAGTTTAAATTTGCAAAATGAAAATGTAAATTTGATTTCAGTTCAGCTCCCTTTTTAAGTTATAAATTTGTATCAAATTTTCTAAATTTACATTAAATTGAAAAATTTTTATTTATATTACATTTTACTTAATAGTTGAATTATTATTTATTCTTTATTCTGAATTATCTATTCAATTATTACATATATATATTTTAAAGTTGCGATTGAATCTTGAATTCTGGAAATAATCGATTTTATAAGGCAGATAGATACATACGACAGCGAGAAATTTTTGTTTCAAAAGAATCTTCCCAACCAATCGTACCTTATTATCTCTGACCAAGGACAATAAATCACGCACCAGACCCGAGCGGTTTCTCAAGGTTTCTCTTTAGGAGCAATCCAAAAAAGAGATCGACTCGAAAACCGCAGAAACAGAGATGATGTTTCGCATTCTAAATTTCATTTGTTTTTCAAGAAATATTGTCTGACAGTTTTATGTATAATCCGCTTAAAATGCACTCGATTTTATTCCTTTCAATTATATATAAGAAAATTTAGATTTTTGATGTAAAAAGATTTAGATTTCTAAAATATCAGATATGAGAAAACGTCATTGATTAATTTCTAAACGATTGCGTTTTCGCCAAATAATGGTACCAAGAAATAAATACTTACGACTGATCGCTGAACATCAAGTTAAGACCAGACAAAGACCGTCTTCCACTCCCGTGAACGGTGTTTACCTAGGCGAAGCGAGTATATGACCGAATAAATTAGCATTCGTCGCGTGCATCGAGAAAGGGTATTTCTGCCTCTTCGCATTATAGGGTCCGTTTCGCCCTAGGGCTCTGGCTAAAGGCGGTTAAAAAGCGTTCCCGTTACATCATCGCGCAGCGATACCGGATACCGATGTTTTTTAAGTCAGCGCATAATCCGATATCATACCGGCCGTAGCTCGCTTCTACCCTTGACAAGAAAGACAATAAATCGCGCACGTGTAAATACCTCGCCACTTGCGACATATAAAAGATGGCATGGAAAAGGAGTGAAGTCATAGTTGAACATGATGACAGGGAAGAATCAAGTTTCTTTCCTCGCCGTTCGGCTCACTGTGCTCGCGGCGAGGCCATGAGTTCCAGGGGCGCCTTCCTCCACTGATATCAACTTGCGGCGACACACTGTCTGATGGTCCAGTGTCTTCACCGTCCGACACTCGTTATCGGTTCAGCGTAGGCCGTCTACCGGCAGGGAGAGAAAGGAGTAGATTAGTCAAGGATACTGAGAACGGCGGAAGTCTCACGGCCGATGTATCTTTCGCGTGCGTGGCGCGAACGCGAAGAAAATCATCCGCGGCGAACCTCGCGATCTTTTGCAACTGACAAAACTATTCTTCCAATAAGTTTCCGGGATAATTGAAAATCTTTAGAGTCGTCAAGTCGATCTATCTGTTAAATCTTTCTACTGTTCGTACATTCTTTAAATGTTTTCTCATGACGTACGACAATTCATCATCTTTATACCGTCTGAATAATTTATAAATCAAATTTATTCGTCTGCAATTCGCAATTCGCAAATAGCGATAGATAGTCTATGTTTTCGCGCGTGTGCAGACGCCAGTACGTGAAGGAATCGGATAAAATATCGGAAGCGAAGGATTCCAATAAATCAGAATCGGAAGCTGCCCCCTCTCCATCGTGAATGGGTACCTGTACGCCATACTGGCACACCGCCTGCATACTAAAGCCCAGACCGGATATACAACCTGCCAGTGTATGTACTTGTCTCGATACATACGACACATATCTCCTATCATGGTATACTACTGTATTCTAATGTCCACTCCCGTCGTTCCTTTGCACGATGATATATTTTTCGAACGCGATCGTGATTGTTCAATATATCTTATGAAGTCTACAGACTTATAAAAAAACGAATCGCATAAATATATATTATTACAAAGATCAGAATTACCATAATATTTTTATATCAGCAGAAATTTAAGAACTTGTTCAATCAATATAGTGCTTGCAATTAGAATTTATCAACAACATTAGAAATTATCGACTCAAGAGATATATTTATAGGACGTGTTGATATCGCGAACTTCGATTGACTTTCAAAGCTATCACATCAAAATTTTATAACTTCTAATAAGCGGTACAGTAGTGATGCCGCGCTAGAAGAAAGACTGAAAGGCTAATTGATTTTGACGGGTCCTCGGCAGCGCCGCGTGGAGACCATACCTATTCTTGCCAGCCTACTTCCTGCCAGCTTCCAGCCCGGTTTTACGATTATTCGTGCTCCAGTGTGGCCGACGAGACTTTTACGAGGCACAAAAGACCCGCGCCACAGATTTGTCCGCCGTCAGTGGTTGTTAGCGACAATTCCTTTCATTCTACCCTTTTTGTTTTGCTTTACCACCTTTCCCGTGTTCGTTCCTTGCTCTTGCAATCTCTCTTCGTATTTATATATCTCGCGGCGAAAATGTATGGAGAATATTCAAGCACTTCGAAACGTGAAACAAAGACCATGGCAATCATTTTGGAACTTCGTGACTTTTACCACCATTTTCCGTATTGCAGTAAAACAAAGATTGCTGAAATATCGATTCCTAAGCAGATTGAGAGCCACCACATCGTGAATGTAACCAACACATCATAAAACGCGACGATAAAAACGAGTTCTTTTCGGCACCTGAAAGGAGGAAAGGCGGACGAGGGTTTAACTCCATTCGTAGGTAGACGCAGGTCTCGCTAATGTATTTATTAGAGGACTGCTTACACAAAATTACCGTAAAATTCTATTTAATTACCCATCAGATTTCTCATTACGTATACCTACATGATGACGCAATTGATGACCGGTTACCGCGAGTATTTAATATTTTTCGATACAAAGTATGGGTTTAAAAGTTATCTTTGTATCCTCTTGGACGCTTTCGTAACGACCGGGGCGTGAGAAGGGCCGATCACTGATCAGCGCACGAGTGCCCGCAGGTACAAGATCGAACATGCCATAACGAGGGAATGAATTTAATGAATGACTACCGCGATGCCGCCTTTCTATCGGCTACCCTTGCTAGCCACGAATTTCCGCCGTTGTCGTGCCTTCGAAATCCATTTGTCGTCACGTATGCTTACTTTCCACTTGGACATGCCGATATTTTCGTTCGTTAACCTGCATGTGAATTTATTCTTATTTTTTTCACGGCGTCACATATGCGTTAGAGAGAAGTCTTCGAGGATATATGATTTATCAAGCTATGCAATATGTGGTTCTTGGCAGCGTGGTTATCAGGAATGTTGTTTGCGATCAAAGGTATTATCGCATTCGTAAGTCATACGAGAGTAGTAAGAGTAGTGTCGTACGATGATACACTTTCATTCCTACTTGAGATAATAGTGTTACAATGCGTTATCTACACTGGAATCCAAGATATAAGATCAATGAGATTAAATCATTTTTCCGCACATAGGATAACATGTGCAGAATTCTGGATAATATGAATCGATGCAAAAAGGTTAACACGGGAATTCTTTTGTGAAACGGTTATTTGAGTCTTCAAACCATATCGCAATTGTTCGTCATAATAAGAGGCCAATGACCTATACTACAGCCTCGAAGGCTTATGGAACTGAAATATCAGTGTATCATGAAACATAAATACAAGATAATACTAAAAATTATATAATTATTATACAATATATAATCCTAATTTTATAGAATAACAGTAGGGTTTATTAGAATCTGATGTCAAGTCCAATGGAACAATTTTCTACATCAAATTATGATACGAAAATGAAATGCGAAAAGCGTAACTTCTAATGTGTTATGCAAGCTTATGTAGCTTTTCCCTCGTTCTCTATTTCTCGCACTTCCCGGCTCAACGGATGATTCATAATGACTCGTCCGATGTAAGCGATCCCTGATGGGATAATTAGTGTGTCTCGGCTGGCGCCCGAGTTTCCAAGTAATTTCTGGGTAAAGGACTAAGCTGGCTTTTGTTAGCTGACCCATCTCGGTATTCCCGAAAAGTCAGCGTGCCATGGCTGCTTGTGGCACGCGCTCTCCCGCATAGAGAGTCGGCACGAACTGTCGTGCGTTACTCACGCAGCAGTTCGCACGGCCGACTGCGTTTTCATCGTACTAGGAACGAGGGATATCGGGAGACTGATTGTATACGAGGTGTTGCACGGCGTATAATCGGTGACTAAACTCGCTGACATCCAGTGGCGTCGCTTCGCTGCACTATTACGAGAAATTACGAGCGGGTCGGTACTTGCGCTGGCACAATTGACGGATACCTGGAAATACAATAAGAGCAACGCGGTTCGTCCGCGTGCACTAGTCCGTGATCCTTTTGCGAAGTGACAATATAAAGTGACAGTGAGATACATTGCTGTCAAGATAAAAGCGTCAAACGGCTGTGTACGCATTGCGTACTAAATTGTATTAATATTTTTTAAAAAATATTTTTCAACAAAAAGTGTATATAATATTGCATCAAAACATATATGGTTACAAAAAATACTAAATAAATTAATTAAAATTTGTTATTTATTATTCATTATCGTGTATTAAATAAGCATGATTATACTCTTTTAGAATAGACAGCGACATGCTTTTGCACATGCATGTCACGTATTGTTTTATATATATATATATATATATATATATATATACACACATACACCTTAATCTATTCCCGTACGCAACGAATATGAGAGATATGCAGAATGATATAGCAATAACGCGACACCCACGCAGAATAATTTTTCTCAAATTTCCGCGAGATTACACGCACTAAGAAGACGAAGATGAGGAAACTTGATAATCTCGCATATCTTTCTTCGATGTTGCGGCTCCTTTTTTGAGAGAAATGATATATCTAATCGTGCTCATGTTTTTCTTCTATGATTTTGCAGATCAGACAAACTTTCAAGACGGACTTCGCCAGCGTCCACAATTTGTGGAGGAAATATCATTACGCTTGGCTGCCTACACGATCTGAAATACCCAAAGAACTGGGAGAGGAACTGGATAAAGAACATCTTAACAAATTGGATGTACGTTATCAATTAATTTATCTGTTGTTTTATTTGTCTGCGTAATTATTATTTACAATCTATTACAATACAATAATTTATTGAAATATATATATGTAAGTGAGTCAATAAGTACCTTAATTTTTGCAACCTTGATTGTTAAAGGTAAAATTAAAGTTATTTATTGACTAATCTGTTGTACATACACATATTTCTAATGTATATATTCTTTTTCTTTAAAATATAGTATATATTTTTTCACGACACGTACATGTGCACGAATAATTACACACAATTATAAATGGATGATTAACAGTATGTTCGGATTTATATATTTTCAGATTAACACGTCTCTCGTCGATGCGTATGAATATATGCAGAAATATGCGGTGGGCTTAGAGCAGGTAGTTTTGGATCAAAAGGATTATCAGCCTAAGTATCATCAGAAATTCACAGAAGCCGAATGGAAACTTCGAGCGGTAAGTTCAGTTTCGGGATTATCTTAAATCCATTATCTTCCTAAATAATTATGTTGAACCATGAGTATTCGATCCGTAACTCTTTCTCGGTGCGATATAAAAAAAAAATTGCTGTGCGCGACTTTCACAATAATCGGCACAATTGGCCTAAATTATTCTGCCTTCTGTTGTTGCAAGTACGATAAAAGATTTCGCCAAGTTTTACGATCATTTTACGTAAAGGTTGAGACGTTAAAGATCGTCGCTAACTGCCATTTTATTGACCATTCCGACAAATAGCTTTGAACGCGCTCAAGTTCCTAATGGAGTTTCTTGCGTTTTTTAGTTTTTTTTTTATGTACATCGATTTCGAAAACACAGATTTTGAAAGATTGTAGAAATCAGTCATCGCCTATTAAAAATTATTAACAACATTTATCTTGATTCCCGCATTTAAATACAAGATATGTTACTTTTGTGGCAAATAATTTTAAATTAGTAATTTCATTTATATACATATAAAATTAGAGTAATTTTACATAGATGTTAACAATTGCGAAATATTTTAATGTCGGCAATTTTTATTAAAATATTAAATTTTATCATAATACATTTTCCAATTACAAGCGTTTTTAATATCCTGATGCTTCTCTTTTCTCAGGTTCTATGTGAGATCCAAGTTGCTATAGAAGAACGTAGTGTAACGCGACGGCCGGACGTCACTCGAGATGTTATGACATCTGATTTCCGAACGATGACAGACATGACGTCCCGTGATCTGCGTGACTGGCTGATTTTCCGCGAATACATGAATGGTCTCGAATATGTGATACAAGTATTTTCACATCTACGCCTACGTCTGTAATCTGTACAATTATGAAGATCCATAAAAAGCCGAAGAAGGGCTACCAGACGACGCTCTCATCTTACAAAATTAACGTAGTTACTGATGGCTCCATTTTCCTGAGAAGAAGAAATATAGGGAAGAGGATAGAAGGATCTTCCGATTATCTTCTAATTATCATTTAAAGAGCACAATTTTAACGAAATGTGTCTCTGCAACAAAGATCGGGCTATTTGTTGGTATCGACGATGAGAACTAATATTGTCGAACCGACTGATATACCGCATCACAGTATCTACATTAAGCTTCTACGATAACTTTGAAATAGAAGTGCCATTAATGCTCCCAACACTTCAATTACCATCCTCTTCGATATTCTTTAATGGTACTTCGTACGAAACAAGAATGGAGAAAAAAAGGAAACAAAGAAAAAAACTGCGTCGTTATTGGTCCATTGGCTTTCGCCGTTGCAGTTCACGGCCACATACACATAATCGTGCATATTCACACAAACTATGATTTCGCACGAAGATGCCCTACAAACGCGCGTGCGTATTTGATTCTATATATGAGAAACAAAGTAGGATTATCTCTCTTTATGTAAGTTCAATGGCTCAATTATTTAACATTGAACATAAAATAACTCTCGAGATAATTATTACATATCACGGTTATCTTCAATCTAAAAACGTGATATTCTTTATGCTCGATATTTCTTCTTTCGATACGTTATGAACATGGTCACGATTTAATTGGCTTGATTTTCAGTAAAGATTCAAATTTTTAAATAATATTCCTCAATATGAATAAGATTGTGACAATCTTTGTGACTACTGCTATAATGATTGTTACATAAAGTATAAAAATACATATAAGATTGGAACAATTAATGAAAGTCACAGGTAAATTTTACGAAAAATTTAAATTGATTTTTTAAGCAATGATTATTCACGTCGTATTTTGTCATAGTAGTTTGAACATATGAACACTTATAATACTTAACATTACACGTTCTATGCTCAGTGTAAAATGAAAAGTGATTAAGAGATTACTGATTAACTAAGAAAGAAGATAGATAATAGGGAGGAATCCAATCTTGCTGTAGATTCATAATGAAACACAATATTTTGGATCTCGCAGTAATTTAGATCTCTCGTAATTAGATGCGCGTGTACGTATCATGTTATGCACACAACTCCCACAACACTGTTGAAAGGACTCTCTTCGCGAGCGATTCATACTCTCCACAATCTTATATAATAATTTATTGACTACTTATATATATGTTTACATATAATATAATCATATTATATGTAAAACATTATATATAATATTAGTATATCCATATTTATTCAGATTATTTATTTTATTTTTATAAAGATTTTACACTCCGATTAATTAAAGTATTTAAAGTATCTAGTTGAGCTTAAAAGTGCCTAGTGTATATGAAAGAGAGAAGGCTATATCACAATTAAGACCTCGTACATACGTGCAATTATTTTGCTCGCGAGTACGGAGTTTCATTATTACAATATTACTATTATCGTGCAAAAGGAGAAGAACGCATCCCCGCGACGAATATCGTGTGTCGTGTGTCGCGCTGTTGCTACTGCTTCTCTTCTTGATGTACCTTTGCAGGGTATAAGAACTCTAATCATACACAGAAACTTAACGAGGCTGGTTAATTTCGCACTTTTGATCGCAATTATTTCACTCGCAAATGAGATCCTTCTAGTATTATATTTTACTCTATATTATTCTTTTAAAAAATATTCTTTTACATAATTTTTTTATGCCAACATCGACATTTTTATTAATATAATAACATGCGAGACTGTTGAAGACTATTGGCAACAGGGTACATCACATAAAAATTTCATCAATTCAAATTTATTTTATTCCATAAATCCATCACAATGCTATTTTGACAATCAATACATATATATATAATTTTTAACTGCATGTGATATATTTTTATATCATGATCTACTCCATTTCAAATATTTTTATAAATTTGTAAATCATATTCTAATATGAATATATATATATATCTCTATATGAATATATATATATATCTAATATGAATATATATATATATATATATATATATATATATATATATATATATGTATATGTACATCTTACGCCCTTGCAGTCTTCAAAACTAATACCAGAAGAATTTTTTGGTACTTACGGTTCATAGTCGCGTGATCTTTTCTAAAAGATCGGTCATAATAGAAAGTTACTGTGCGATCATCTGCAAATAACTAATGTATTAAAGTGTGTATTGTCATACTTAATTTTCATATCAGTAGCAACATATAAATCATATGTACAAGTTCGAGGTATCATCGACGCAATTTTAATGCGTAAATCATTATTTATACGCACACATACGTCGCATAAAATATATTTTATTTTCTTATCATCGCGTCTGTGATATGCATCTTAGAACATCCCTCAGGCGACTAATTGTTCATTTTCATCGAACCGATCCACGCTTGCTTCCGTTCCGACAAAAAAAAAAGAGACAGAGAGAAAAAATAAAAGGAAGAAAAAATAGGAAAAGAAGAAAACAAGAAATAGCAACTAAATGTTTATCATTATTTATATCAAATTTTGATCATTATTTATATTTTTATTTTATTATTTTAAAATATGAAAATAGTTTATAGATTTTTATAAATATTGATACATTATGTCGCGTATGTATAATCAATAAATTAATTATTTTATAAATATTCTTTTTAGAGGCTAAAAATCTCGTCGCGAAAGTTATTTTATAAATTTTGATAAAAACATATTTTTTTTTTTTGAAAAAATAAAATAACTGAAAAATAAAAAAATTGACTGATATTACATTTACTTCCTAAAAAGAGATTTGATAACTTTTACAGATTTTGAACTGATCTCTCTGTCTCTTTTTATCACAATTTTGTAAAAATGCATAAATAATTAGCATAAAAAATTAAATACGGTCTAAATAAATATTTTCATTTATCGTAAAATTAAAAGATTCCGATAATTGTAAATAAGGAGATATTAGGACCGTAAAAATAAAATTTTAATAATATCGCGACACAGAATAAATTAAATTTGGATTAATTAGTGCGATCGCTTCATATATTGTACACAAAAAATCTGATAATATAGTTTAATATAGTAATAAACTGTAAATTATACAATTTTATGTATAAATATGTAATCTGAAAATACGGGCTTCTCTCTCCTCAGAATGCCCATTCTGTTGTAGCATATTAAACCAAAGACCGTTCGATATCTTATTGTTGTTATTTCAATATTGCCTTTTTTCTCCTCAATACGATTTCTTAAAAAAAAAAATTCAAAATCCTCACAAAGAAATGTGTATAAATCAAAATTAATGATTTGACATGTAATAAATCCTAATCCTAACAATTTTCTAGTTATCTTGCATACATATTTCATACATATTTGCTTTTTAATAAGTGTATTAGCAAAGCAATTCTTCGATTATTGGCACGTGTTACTCAAGTATTCGGTTCGAATATTTCAACCTGACCAAACGGGATTTGCCTTTTCCCATGATCAGTGTTCGATGCCGTGTCTCCGGAGCTGTTGACGTCGTCGGTGTTTGAGAGGAAACGCGTAAGTACATGATCATCGGCCCAGGTACGGCTCTGTCCCAAGCCGCCGTGTTTGCGCACGCTGTTAGCTCATTGTCATCGTTCGTCCAACTTACTTTCTCATAAGGATTTCCACTTCTTTCGTGCTGATTCTGTGTTTAACAATCCCTACCCGCCTTCCCTTTGGTATCCTCATCCAGGTGGTCTCCCGAGCGCCGCCAAGGTGTCAATGTTTTGCCTAGCCATTAAGATCGTTAGCCCATCTACGCTGCGTTTGACAGCCGAAGGGCGATTCTAGAATTTTACTTCAGAAGTTAGGATAATTGCTTGGTATAGAAAAAAAAACGATATTCTTCAGTTTATAATAATACGATACTTAGCTAAAATTTTTTGCTATAAATTCTTTTTTGGAAAATATTTTTAAACTGCGTATGCACATGATAATATATTATATTGCTATTTATAAATATAAATGCATGCTAAAATAATTAATCTAAAATAATATGTTAATAATAATATAAATTAATCATCAAAATGTACATTATATTTAATGCAATAATATCAAAACACTATAATAATTGTACAATGTAATAAATAATACGTTGTAATAATTACATCAGATGATATCGACTACAAAATATATTTGTTATACTAAACGAATAAAATATTGATAGCGGTCGATGAGTCTCCTGCAATGGAATTCGAAAAGTCTGGCGCATACATACCGTCGGAGAGAGCGTCAAAGAAGAATGGTGCGCCAGTGTCTTCGCCGGTGGCGCAGGTAGGGATCGACGATCGAATCTTATAGGGTAAGATATGAATGAGACGTGAGAAGAGGCCGAAAAGATCGGTCAACGCTATGAATGGCTGGGAAAACTGCGACGTTTTTTTATACTACGAAACATGCTTCATCTCTTCTTCGTTTCTCCTACTATTACTCTTCCATGTTTCTCAGTTGCTCCATCAACGACGGCGATGTGCCGACGGTGATCCTTTTGCACTTCGCTCCAAATGAGTCCTGAGAGTGGTCCGGAATCTAGCCCCTGCCATTGCCTCGGGCAAATACTTCGGCTCCTTTCAACTTGAAAAAAAAAAGAAGTATACCAGACCTCGTTGTAATTAGGATAGTGCGCCCGCATGGACAGCTACAGGGAGTCTTCGCCATTCACCATTCATTCTTCTTCTTCACTCGCTATGTAACTCGCCTTGTCCTTCTTCGTCCTCGCCTCGTCGCCATTCTCGAATACCCTGAGGGCGTCCTCCCACTATATTCCTAGTGGCCCTCAAGACAACTTTCAATAATGTCGAGACAAAAGACTTCAAAAGTTGAGTAGTTCTCGCAGCTTATCGCGGTATTGTTAGAAACAGACACTCGACTATGCCAACAAAATGTCACTTGAATATTTCATTCATTATTATATACAGAAATTATTTTATCAAACACAAAATTTATTTCATTATTTCATTCACAAGAAAAAAATATAAAATCGATAATATATATATATAGTTTCGTATATACTTTTACATTTGTATACAATATTCTTTTTATAAAGTAATCATACATTATTAATTGTTTTTCTTCGATAACAGTGAAAATGTAAGGAAATTGAATTTTGTAGTCACTAATCAGAATAATTCGAGAAAAACGAGGTATACGGTCATCCTTAACTGTTGCTGATTGAGGGGCGGTGCT